>JGI24709J26583_10000394_pt1 | contig 36877 bp, 37 predicted proteins | sample BioPla2DNA1_FD_26583 | JGI IMG/M metagenome (IMG submission 26583) | reverse complement strand
ATGAACGGCACCATGCCCGGTAACACACCGTTTAATACACCAATGGGAGTTCCGCTCTATCCTCTCTACGGTTATGATAACTGTGAGGATATGGACCGTGATTTGGATTACTTTAAACGTCTTTATCCAAACATTGCAAGACGAATACAAAGCGAAATAGATGATGAATGTGATAAGCTTGAATATGACGGAAGTATAATGTTTGATGAATACCCTGATAAGGTATCCTTAGACAGAATAATCGACCGAATAATAGACAGAATNAGAGACATGGATGATATGCCCAGGGTTGAAGCCTATAGCTTTTATTCAGCACCGGGTAGGCGTCAGAATATAGTAAGAGATTTGGTAAGTATAATATTACTGAATGAATTTCTTAACAGAAGAAGACGCTATCGCAGAAGGCGACGCTGGTTCTAGTCTGGTATTAACCGGTGCAGCAGTGTGTTGGAATGTACTTAAATAGGAAGCCTTTTATAGATTTATAGGCTTCCTATTTTTTTGCAATAGTCTGCTACCAACTTNGATTAATAGCCGGGGATGCCAAATATATCTTTGTCCTTCCCAACTGTTCATCATCCGTTATTGCAATCTGTATGTTGATTTTACATCCTACGGTTTCTATATAATCATTAATTAGACCCGTATAGGCATATGTGGTATAGCTGTCTCCCTGTCGATAATCAAAAGCCACCTCACCCTGTAATTCCTTTACCAGAAGTTGTGCCAGATTCTCCTTGTCTTCATCGGTCATCCGTCCTATAACCATGCCTTCGTATATCATCGTGACCTGTCTTTCTGCTATACCTAAATCATCCAAGGATTTNTCAATACGNCTCCTATATTTTTCTATGCTTCTTATTGATTTCCTGATNTTCAGTCTGACTATAATATAATGCTTCAACTGANTTTTAGAATCGACTTCCTGCTCCAGACTCACAATCTTCAGAGTCGTCTCTGCCATTTTTGCCGGCTTGTGATATACATATTCTGTCCTTTCATCCTCTCTGTTTATTGCAATATCCGTATCAATACTAAGTCCTATGGAATCAGCTATATGATGTAAAATATCCTTCTTATCAGTCTCGCTTAAAAAATCCTTGTTGTGCTTTGCCACAATCTCCAAGCTACATTCTAAATCCTCTGTATTTGTTTTCACAAATGCCTCTGCAATCTCAAAATCCTTAAAAAATGCCTTGTTCATTACAATCTGTGTTAATACCGCAATCCAAAGTACAGCTGCTATATATAAAGTTATTTTGGTTCTACGTAATGAAAAAATACGTTGTAAAGAATCAATAAAACGACTCAGTCTTTCCAATTTGTTCACCCCCATTTTAGGATTACTTTTAATGTACATATTAGTATTCCCAAAAAAGGTGCCTCATATACTTATTTTGCTATACCTGACGACATTTTCATGCTATACTGTTCACAATAAGAACTAAAATGCGGTCCAAGTAAAGGGAGGTCCCTGCATGAATAAGCTTTCTCTATATAAAAAAAGGTTTATTCCCAATGAACTTATCCACTTACAGGATGACATAATCCTAGTCTTAGAGAATAATCTGATAATAACAAAATGGAGACCCCTCCGGCCAAAAACGAACATGTCTGGTGGTGTCTCGGCATATTATATAGACATGGGAATTAAGGTCAGCAAGATTTACGATAAGAAAAATAAATTTCTCCACTGGTACTGCGATATAATCCAGCATAAGCAGGGGGCAAATCCTAACAGTATAATATTTGAGGATTTGCTAATCGATGTTGTTATACGCAAGGACGGCAGTATACTGATTATGGATACGGATGAGCTGGCGGATGCCTTGGATCTCAACCTGATTACAGTCGAAGAAGCCAAGTACGCTCTTCGAACCCTTGACAGCCTGCTGAAGCTTATTTACCGCGGTGAATTTAAAAAGCTACAGACTCCGATAAATCAGGCGGAAATCGCCTATTCTTCCTCTATCATCTGAACCCTTCTTATATGTCTTTCATTCCCTGAAAATTCTGTGTTAATAAATGTGTCTACGATTTTTACGGCTAATCCCGGACCAATAACTCTTGCACCCATAGCCAATATGTTGGCATCATTATGTAGCCTGGTTGCTTCCGCACTAAAGCAGTCATGACATAGGGCTGCACGAATTCCTTTCATCTTATTGGCTGCGATTGATATTCCTATACCCGTTCCGCATATCAATATTCCAAAGTCACATTCTTTTTTCTGAACTGCTCTTGCGACTGCCTTGGCATATAGAGGGTAATCACTGGTATCCACCTTTTCACTTCCAAAATCCTTATATTCTATTCCTTTTTTCTTTAAGTATTTAATTATCTCCATTTTTAACTCATATCCTGTATGGTCGTTTCCTATTCCTATCTTCATAAGCTCTCCTTTTCATTCTCCTCATTAATTTTATATATTGTCTTTTTTACCAGTCTGGCCAGTTCGATGTAGCACTCCTCATACTCCACCAATGAGCCTCCATATGGATCTACTACGTCTCCCTCTTCACCGGTAAACTCCTTTATAGTATATACATGCTTGGCATTTGGATAAGATTCCATTATTTTAGCTTTATGAGTCTTCGTCATTGTAAGTATCAATGTATTATCATTAATATCCGATTCCTTTAGGCCTTTTGATATATGATTACTTATCTCCAAATCGTGCTTTCTTAATACTATCTCTGCCTTAGGATTTATAGGCTCTCTAAATAATACCACAAGCCCTCTGGATGATACATTTATATCACTTTCCCGGTCAAGACTCTTATAAATCGTTTCAGCCATGGGACTTCTACATGTATTTCCGGTACACACAAATATCAAATTATTGTATTTAGCCATTTTGTCTTTAACCTCCTTGCATGTCTTTGTCTACCTTAACAACCCTGTAGCCTGCTGCCTTTAATAACCGGTTCATAATAGCCTGTCCTAAATCTCCATTAACAAAGCTTTCAGAAAATATATATTCTGTATGAACATTATCAAAATATCTTAATACTGAATAAAGTCCTGCCGCTATGGAATCCTCATCCTTTCTTGAACCGATACTTTTTATATCTCCATGCTTATACAGGTTCTTTGTCTCCTCCGTAGCAATTATACCTACACTTCTACCTTCCAGGGTATATTCCATTGCCTTTTTATTGATAGCTTCCGCCACGGGAAGCATATCTCCTTCATATATTGTCAAGCAACCCTCGGGAGCATAATGACGATATTTCATCCCCGGTGCTTTGGGAATTACGTCCTTATCATCATGATTTTCAAGAATAGCCTTATCATATCGGACATCACCTATGACATTTTCCAGCATCGTCTTAGTGATACAGCCCGGTCTCAATATCATTGGAATTGTTGAGGTCAAATCAATTATGGTCGATTCTAACCCTAAAGTGGATTTTCCTCCGTCAATAATCATATCCACCTTACCCATTAAATCTTCTATAACATGCTCTGCTTTCGTTGGACTTGGTTTTCCGGAGACATTTGCGCTCGGTGCAGCAACATATCCTCCAAAACGGGATATTATATCCTTTGCAATTTTATTTGCCGGAAGTCTAATCGCCACCGTATCGAGCCCCCCTGTTGTACTATAGGGCACGATGTCCTTCTTATTGAGTATCATAGTCAAGGGACCCGGCCAAAAAACCTTAGCCAACTCATATGCCTTCATAGAAACATCTCTTGCAATTTGCTCAATATTCTTAATGTCCGATATATGGACTATCAGTGGATTATCTGACGGTCTTCCTTTTGCCTTATAAATTTTTTCAGATGCTTTGGGATTTAGCGCATCCGCACCTAGGCCATATACTGTCTCGGTGGGAAATGCGACTAAGCCTCCGTTCTTTAATATGCTGACGGCAGTTTTTATATCATCTTCCTTTAATGTGCCGTTATCTGCTTGTATAATGATTGTGTTCATTCTATTGTGTNCTCCTATTATCTAAAGGAAAATCCTAAGTGGATTTTTATCTGCTTAACTGCGATTATATCATGTATATCAATTTTTATCCACACTCTGGTTCAAATACTTCATTATGCCCAAATGAATTGCCCATGCCATTTTCTCCTGATACTCTTCATCAGTTAGAAGATTTGCCTCTGTGTAATTGCTTAAATAACCGCATTCAACAATTACTAAAGGGCGGTCTGTATGCTTTAGCATATAATAGCTGCTATTTGACTTTGCCTTTCTGTGGTTTCCGTCCTTAATGGTTTCTTTAAGCTGCTCCTGTATGGTTTCGGCTAGTATTCTTCCCTGCTCTGACTGAGCATGATAAAAGACCTGTGCTCCCTTAACGTATTCCTGACTAAAGCTGTTCTGATGTATGCTGACCGCAATCAATACATCGCTTGAATTAATTATTTCTATTCTGTTGTTAAGATCTGCTCTTTTTTTATTAGAGTCCGATTCTGAATATAAGCCCTCATCCTCTGTTCTCGTCATTATCACTTTAATATCATTTTGTTCCAAAAGATTTTTCAGACGCAGAGCGACTGCCAGATTAATATCCTTCTCTAATGCATTATTGACGCCTACTTTCCCGGGATCTCTGCCCCCATGCCCGGGATCAATCACTATGGTTATGCCTGCTTTTTTCTCATTGGTATTACCCTCTGCAAATAAATTTCTCATCACCTTAACGGATTGCTCGGAACTTAGAGCTCTTGCAATGACCAGTAGAATCAAAAAAATGATACTAAAATATTTTCTCTTCATATTGCCTTACTTCCCATACAGATTTCCATATATCTTATGAGAAAATCGGGCCACCTATTCTATTCTTATATATATGCCCCAAGTATATATACCATTAAGCTTGTCATACAGAGAATCTGGTACGGATAAATTATGACTGCAGTTAAGCTATAAAGCCATAACAGCAGTCATCCCTAATGTTTTGATTATTGATAAATACTTATATACTCATTATATACTCAGTTAATATAACGTATTATGACATTCCAGATTTCTTCTTTCTCCAGACCAAGCTTCCATGCACCTACGCCCGCCACATCAGCCTCGTATATGACCTTCATTTTTTCTTCTATAGACCTGGCATCCTCTAACCATATTTTATAGTGTGCGTTATCCTTTTCGTATTCGCCGTAATAGCTTCCATAAGTATCATTCCACTCAGGCTCCAAGCCATTGTCTGTGAACACATTTCTTGCAGGAGTCATAGAAAGACTTTCACTGGTCACATCACCATCCTCAGTCTCCTTCCATAGCCTCGAATAGAATGGGATTGCTATTATCGTCTTTTCCTTAGGAACTTCCTCCAGTGTGTTTCTTATGGCATCCTTAACAAATCCTATAGACGCCACAGGACCGGCAACATCCGAACCCGCATGGTATTCATCATATGCCATAACTATAATATAATCGACAATACTGCCCTGTTCCTTCCTGTCATAATATTTATTATACGGAGCCGGTACATAATTATCTACCGATAAGACAATACCGTTATTCCTACATTTTACAGAAAGCTCACGCAAGAACTGAATAAAGTGTTCTCCTGCATTAGACGGAATCTTTTCAAAATCAATATTGATTCCGTTGATTTTGTATTGTATTGCCGCCTCAACTAAGCCATTGGAAAGGTTCTCCCTACGGGATGTATGTGACAGCAACTCATACATATCTACCTCGGGATTAAAATCATCTATCAGCGCCCATACCTCCAAGCCGAGAGACTTCGCCTTATCCACATATTCCTGACTTGCCAGAGAAGTCATTGTACCATTTACATCGTCTATACTAAACCATGTGGGAGATACTACATTCACTCCCTTAGTCTGACTGATTAATTCTTCAAGCTTCTCGGCAGCATCCTTATTAAATATCTGATGGAATACCAGATTTATTTTATCCGCCCTGGTCTGTGCTGTATATTCAGGAGCCTTAAAGGTGCTTTTTATCTCTTTATAATATGAGGTCTTTACATGCTTCTCCCTGACATATCCAATAACCCCGTCCTTCGTCATTACCTTGGCAAAGCCCTTCTTAGGTGCTTCTTCCTTAGTAACATACATAAGCTCTTCCCCGACCGGAAGCTGTACCAATACAGGACTCTTAATATCGGGGCCTGACCTTAACTGCGTGGTCTTGGTAACATCGGTAAACAGATACTCTCCCCATTTATAATCAATCACTACACGATTGGGCTCTACATAAAAGCGATATCTCATATCAGAGTATTTTTCTATAAAATCCAAGGCAATATATACCTTATCCCCATACAGCTTCAGAATGGGATACTCGGAAACCGCCTCCGTCTTTATCATACTTTTAGTTACTGAATATTTGTTACTTACCGGTTCGGCTTGAATAATCTCTGTTGGAGTAGTATAGGTCAAAATATTCTCATTTTTATCCCAATATAATCTATGATTGAATTCCCTTGTTGCAGTATCAAAATCTATATACACCGTTCCATCAGACATGATTCCCGACTTATCATATATTTCATCCTGAAGAATAATCATTACCTCGGAATCCTCCACATGATAATATTCGGTAAGAAGCATAACCTCGTCACTGGGTGTCATTTTCTTAACCAAATAAACACCTATTCCTATAACCAAGATTAAGACTGCGACAGCTATACCCACGATTGCGATTTTTATCTTTTTATCCATGTCATCCTCCAATTGTATGCTATCAGCAGTTATTGATAACTCGCCGATAAAACTCCAATCCCATTATAGCACTTTTTTAGACAATCGTCATTACTAATTTTCGACTTAATTTGTATGATAGAGGCATAATATACGCCTTAAGAATCTAAGATATCCATATCTATCTTAATTATTCTTAAGGCGCTTCCCCAAACAATTTAGAATATAATATACCTGATTACATGGCAGTTACTAATTTTGGACCAATAAAGTATAGAGGGCTTTTAAGTCCGGTTACGCCTTAGTAATCCATGAGGTATATACATGTAATACAGCTTAATACATATTCATCAAAAACCGACCATATGGGTTAGTGAGGTGCATGTAATCTTCTTTATATCGGATAAGAAGGTATTTGTGATATGCTATACTTATCCATGGTACACCGTATGGCTTCGTATTTGATTAGACTTAAACATATGACTGAATATTTTATGGGTCTCTTTTGATAGTAATGTAGGATTCGGCTCAAAAGGAATGCCGATAAAGAATCTGTCTGCCTCTTTCCTCATGCCGCCTATAGTCCTTTTGTCAGCAAAGGGGATCATATGAATCCATTGCTTAACTCCTTTCATGTTCTCTATGGATCTTAGAAATGATATCATTCTATTTTGATTCCAAATGGCAGAATCTCCAATAATAATTTTATATTCACATCGAATAAATTCTTCCATAGAGTCATTAAAATCCGTTCCAAAATCTAAAATATAGCAATCATGATCATAGTTTAGAATTTCAGGAATTAAGCTCTTTCTCACTTGCTTATAATAGGTCACTCTATCGAGACTAAAGGAACTCTCATCCTCATGGCTCCATTCATAAGCCTCCTGAAGCCTGGCAAAGTCCATATGGTTATTACATTCCAGATAAGCTGTCCTGATCTTATTCTCGTTTCCAAAGAAATGAGCCATAAGCATACCTGTATATGTTACACCAACACCTCGATTTATTCCTATTAGTCCTATCGTTCTCTTTCCTTCATAGCCGGCTCTTGCTGATAGCCATTTTTGTAGAATTGGCTTTCTCTTCAAGCAATCACTCCTTTATTCATTACATAGCAGTGCCAACTCCCGAAAGAATTCCTGACTGTTTTTATCCTTTGATACGGCGAAGGGGTCGGGCTCATAGGGAATTCTAAGGCAATTACCAAATGACATACTTTTTATTATCTCTCTATATTGCTTGCCGTCTACGAAGTTAAACAGAAAGATAATATCCTTATATTCTGATACCAATTCCAATGCTTCCTCAGAGAAACCCAACTCCCAATCCTTTGCCCCAAGTATAAGAATCTTTACCCCGGATTGTAAAAACAGTTCTCTGTTGGTTTTATTCAGACACCCATAATCTCTGATAACCACATTATATTGAGACAGATCTGTCATCAGTCCATCTTTTGCATCAACCATAGGTATACCGCTCACCGTTATTATGCCCTCTTCGTTGTGCAGACCATAATATCTATCCCTTATTCGCCGTAAGCATCTGCTATTATTATTCTCTATAATAATGCACTCAATATTCTGACGGATAAAATAGCTGCCAAGTCTGATTGACATATGAGTTGTGCCAATTCTGGACTGTGCTCCTGCAATTCCTATTTCAACGGATGGTCCATGCTTTAAACATGGCTTTTTATTTATGATTGCTGATAAATGATGTTCTAATCGGGATACAGAAGCATACCTTTGTGTAGGATCGTACCTTAGGCACCGACTGATAATTCTCTTAAGCTTTTTTGAACAACAATTGCTAAAATCAATATGCTCGGTTTTTTCTCCGACAGAGCTCAATGCTTTACCCGTAATCATATAATACATTAACATTCCAATACCGTATACATCACATCTTTCATCAATAATAACATTATTATATAATTCAGGGGCAGCATATCCTCTTGTACCATAATACTCAGCATTTTTATCTGCTTCGTCCCGAAACATAGCGCTTCCAAAGTCAATAAGCTTAATCGTCCTGTCGGTCACTATAATATTTTCAGGCTTCAGATCAAGATATAACACCGGTCTGTTTACACTATGGAGAAATCTGATTAAATTACAGAGCTGAATAGCGAAATGAATTATGATATCTTCACTGAGATGATTTCTTTCAGAAACATACTCTTTAAGGGTTATTCCTTCAAGATATTGTTCAATAATATAGGAACCATCTTCATCTTCTTCAATATCATAAACTATAGGAATACATGGATGCTTTAAGTCTTTAAGAATATGTGCTTCCTTAAGCTGTAGCTTGTATAAGGGATGATGTTTGGAGATATGTTTTATAGCACGAAGTGAATTTAATTTGATATGTTCTGCCAGATAAACCTCAGCGGTGCCTCCTTGGCCAAGAAGTTTAATGATGCGGTATTTGTCAAACCATATTTCCTGTGGCATACACTCCTTTCCTATCAGCAAACTATAATAATGGACCATCCGACCTTATTATACCCAAATTATGTAAGTTTTTCAAGCTCTTTTGAGTATACAAAACAACAAATTTTTTTCAGTTTAATATACAATTTGACTACACCAAGTACAAATTTTATGTTTACTTTGAATGTTTTATTAACACAAATTTCATAACTTGGCGTATTGACTTTACTTCCTTTTTAACTTATACTCTTTTTACACCAATGGTTGATTTTAGTTGTAACTAAGAGATCAGTTCCTGTTATTTCAGAAAGGGGTGTACTCTATGAAGATAGAAAAAATAAGTGACAACCAGATTAGATGTACCTTGAACAAGAGTGACTTGATAGACAGAGAACTAAAAATCAGTGAACTGGCCTATGGTACAGAGAAAGCCAAAGCATTGTTCCGAGATATGATTCAGCAGGCCTTTTATGAGTTTGGTTTTGAAGTAGATGATATTCCGTTAATGATTGAAGCTATTCCTGTATCAACAGAATGCTTGATACTTGTTATAACAAAGGTGGAGGATCCTGACGAACTGGATACCCGTTTCTCTAAATTTTCCTCCTTCAGTACCCATGATTTATCTGATAAATCTGATGATGACGACGCTTATGCGGATGAAGTAATTAATACATTTGAACACTTTGATGACTTTTCAGATGATATAGATGACAATTCAAAGGAAATTGAAATCTCTGATTCCAGTGCTGATGACAAGTCGATAGTTAAGATACCTGTCAACCTGACCAAGGTCTTTTCTTTCCGTTCCCTTAGCGAGGTTACTGCATTAGCAGGTATACTGCTTGGGATTTATAACGGAAGCAATACATTATATAAGGACCCGGTAACATCTACCTATTACTTAGTCATTAGTATCTCAAAGCATACGCCGGAGGAATTCAATAAAATCAGTAATATTATTTCCGAATACGGTAAACCGGAACGTTCCACTTATGCAACACAGGTTTACTTCGACGAACACTATGATGTTATTGTTAAGGATCAAGCTCTACAAATCTTGTCTGTCATGTAAATACGAAACCTAATGTTTCTAAACAACAAGGGTCTGTTTCATAATAAATGAAACAGACCCTATTGATTTGCTTACTTACTCGCCAATCTGAGCATAAATTCTGTCCATTAGGTCGTCTGGATCCAACCCATGTACCATAGCTGCTTCTTCCAATGTCTCACCCTGTGCGGAAGGACATCCCAAGCAGTGCATTCCAATTTCGAGTAATACGGGAATAATATTCTGATCCATGGCAATTGCCTGTGCAATCGTCATGTCTTTGGTAATCGTAGCCATATTAATATACCTCCTTAGCTTTTGCTTATATAGCAATTATATACTGTATCCGGCTATAGTTTCGTAGCCTAGGCAACATTATATTCTATTCAAACTGTCACGTCAAGAATGTTTTGCACTTGCATATTTTATATTCCTATATTAAAATAATATAGATTGTTAATACGAAGGAGGTTCTGAACTATGGCTTACACCATTAATGACGAATGCATCAGCTGTGGTGCTTGTGCTGATGAGTGCCCTACCGGCTCAATCTCAGAAGGTGCTACTAAGTACGAAATTGATCCTGATACATGCATCGATTGTGCGGCGTGTGTAGATGTTTGTCCTACCGGTTCAATTTCGGGCTAATAACCATACATACTGTATGAAAGCAGATTATTTAAATGTAATTTATAGAAGAAGAGAGTTGTCTTATCCGTTATATCAGGGGATAGACAACGCTCTTCTTTTTATATATAGACCCTATGCTTTTTGAAGAATTTTGATTTCTTTCTTCCTCTGCCATCATATGTAGCCGCGGTATGCATTCTGCTTCTTTGATAGTCTCTCAAGGTTGCGTCAAACTTTCTATAACGCTCTTCCTCTTTTTCCTCCTGTAGACGCATTAAAAAGCTCATTTCCTTAACTACCGCTTCTGTCACATTCGAGCTGATTTCCCCTGATAATTCCGTGTTATTTTCTTTTAGCGCAGATTTGATTATTTGGTTCATAATCGCCTTAAACTGTCCCATCTTATCCTGTGGATTCGCATCTATTTCATGATTATTATCACTTGTAATTAGGCTTGTCCTCTCTTCTTGCTCCTGTGTATTATCATTATCATCTTTCCACATCTCAATCACCTTTCCGTTAAGTTCATTCTTAAGCTTTACCATAGTATGACTATCCATTGAGTCCAGTTGATTAAGCTTAGGTAAAAGCATTTTTATCGCCTTCAGTTGAAAGCCCTGCTCCTTTAACTTCATTATTGTCTTTAACAGTTCAATATCAGAGTCCTTATAATAACGATGTCCCATTTCATTTCTGCCGATTGGCAGGTCAAGCTCCTCCTCCCAATATCTGAGAGTATGAGATTCTACACCAACCCTTTTTGAAGCCTCTGAAATCATATACCTAACATCTTCCATCGCATATCCTCCATACAATCAGCCTCGAAATATTGTTATTATTTTCCACTTTTTACATTATAACATAGCAAATACCAATTGCAATAACATTTCCTTATATTCCCATATAACTTATCGACATAAAAAGAAGACACTTCACCGAAGTCTCTTCTTTTCAACACAATATTCTATTATTAATTACAATTCTACGAATATATATTTAAGAATATATGTTTACTGCATTAATAATTATTATTAATAGCCATGGTTATCATCATAATCATTATGAGGTTCTGTTATCACGATTAGCAAACTTGGTGAACTGTGCAAGCCAAGCAAGCTTAATAGTTCCTGTAGGACCGTTACGCTGCTTTCCGATAATAATCTCTGTTACTCCCGGTTCCTGCGTATCATGGTTATAATAATCATCCCTATAGATAAACATTACAACGTCAGCATCCTGCTCAATAGCTCCTGACTCCCTCAAATCTGATAGCATCGGCCTCTTGTCCGGTCGTTGCTCGACGGCACGGCTTAATTGGGACAAGGCAATAACCGGCACGTTAATTTCTCTTGCCAACGATTTTAGAGCACGGGATATCTCAGAGATTTCCTGTTGTCTTGATTCTGCTCTTCTATTACCGGACATTAACTGAAGATAGTCTATAATAACAAGTCCCAGATTTCTTTCCAGCTTAAGCTTTCTGCATTTAGACCTTAATTCACTGACCGATATGGAAGATGTATCGTCGATTACTAAGCTGGAATTACCTAATATTCTGGCACTTTCCATCAGACTGGCCCATTCATTGGCCGATAAATTACCCGTACGGATTTTATGTGAATCAACCTTGGAATTCATCGATAACAAACGCTTTGCCAATTGGTCCTGAGACATTTCCAAGCTAAAAATCGCTGTGGTTATATTTGATTTTAANGCCACATATTCTGCTATACTCAATGCAAAAGCCGTCTTTCCCATAGAAGGTCTTGCGGCTATCAATATTAAATCCGATGGCTGTAAGCCTGCTGTCTTATAGTCTAAATCATAAAAGCCTGTTGCTATGCCTGTAACACTTCCATGATTCTTTGAAGCCGCCTCTATACTGTCTATCGAACTGAGAACAATATCTTTAATGTCCGTAAACTCTTTAGTTCCACGGTTTTGTACAATATTAAAAANATTTTTTTCGATTTTATCTAAAATTACATCCAGTTTTTCCTTATCAAGATAACAATCGTTGGCAGTCTCCTCGGTTACCTTGATTAATCTTCTAAGTACTGACTTTTCCTTTACAATCTGAGCATAATACTTCACATTTGCAGAGGTGGGTACTGTAGAAACCAGGTCTCTTATAAATTCAAGACTGCTGATTTGAGGAGGGACATCCTTTTCCTTTAGCCGATTTTGTAAGGTTACTAAATCCACAGGCTTTCCCTCATTATATAATTCCAGCATTGTATCAAAAAGAATACCATGCTGCTGCTCATAAAAATCGCCACTGTTAATTAGCTCCGAGGCCACAAGAATAGCATCTCTATCCATAATCATGGATCCGATTACAGACTGTTCAGCCTCCAAACTATGCGGAAGTATTTTCTTAATAAAAGCCTCATCCATTAGTAATCCCCCTCTATAAAGCCTAATAATGCCATTACTCCGCTACAACCACAACCTTCAGATCTACCGTAACATTAGGATGTAGCTTTACTCCAACATTATAGGTGCCTAGATTCTTAATCGGCTCTGAGAGCTGAATCTTCTTTCTGTCCAACTCAATACCTGATTGCTCCTTTAGAGCCGCTGCAATCTCTTTAGTAGAGATAGAACCAAAGGTCTTACCTCCTTCGCCGACCTTTATTTTTAATGTAACCGTAGAAGCCTCCATTTTCTTTGCTAGTGCTTTGGCTTCATCAAGAATTTCCTGCTGCCTTCTCTCCTCGGCATCCTTTTGAAGCTTCAATTCGTATAAATTCTGCTTAGTGGCTTCAACACCAAGCTTTTTGGGTAAAATATAATTTCTTGCATATCCGTCGCTTACCTTTACGATATCGCCCTTCTTACCCAAACTCTTAACATCCTGTGTCAATATTACTTCCATATGTTAACTCCTCTCTAATATCAGATGTCTCCTTCTTTTACCATGGTATCGAGTGTCTCCTTAAGCATAGCTACTGCTTCCTCAATTGTACAGCCCTCCAGCTGGCTTCCTGCCACGCTAAGATGGCCTCCTCCGCCTAATCTTTCCATGACCAGCTGCACATTAACCTCGTCAATCGATCTTGCGCTTATATAAATCTTGTTGTTAAACTCCGAAAGAACAAATGATGCCTTCATATCAGCAATGTTCAACAGTTCATTGGCCACTTGTGCCGCAATAATGGTGGGGCTGTCCACCTCGTCACTGGCACATACTGCTATAGCGTAGTAGTCCAGATATACCTCGGTAGAGCTGATAGCATCCGCCTTAATCTTAAATTCTGTTATATCACTCCTAAAGAATTTGCGAAGCCTTGTTACATCGGCACCGTTTCTCCGCAAGTATGCAGCCGCTTCAAATGTCCTAACTCCTGACTTTGTAAGGAAATTGTTCGTATCAATCATAATACCGGCATATAGAGCATCTGCTTCCATTGGCCGTAACTTAAGATTACCGCCTGTATATTGCAGAATTTCGGCTATCATCTCGCATGTTGAGGATGCAAAAGGCTCTATATAAGACAGTGCCGCATTCTCAATTCCTTCGTTTGTCTGTCTGTGATGATCAAATATTATAACTGTTCTTGCATAATCAAGAAGTTCTTCACATTCCAATAGGCTTGGACGGTTGACATCTACAATCACAAGTAATGTGTTTACATCAAAAACCTCTTTTACCTGTTCATTATTAAGAAAAAGATCTTCCTCATAATCAGGATTACCGACAAAACGGCTAATCATAGGTCGCAATGAAGAAGTTATTTCATTTATTACTATGTGGACCTTCTTATTAAATGTTTTTCCTATCCTATAGACACCGATTGCCGCTCCGAAGGAGTCCACGTCTCCAAGAGCATGACCCATTACCACAATCTTGTCCTTACCTTCAACAAACTCTCGGAATGCATGAGCCTTTACCCTGGCCTTTACCCTGGTACTTTTCTCTACCTGAATGCTTTTTCCTCCATAGTAAGAAATCTTATCCCTGTCCTTAACGACGGCCTGGTCTCCGCCTCTGCCCAAAGCAAGGTCTATGGCTGCCCTGGCATATTCATATCCGGTTATATAGCTGTCTGCATTTACTCCAAGGCCTATACTTATGGTTACAGCCATTTCGTTACCGATATTGACGTTTCTGACCTCCTCCAAAAGAGAGAATTTGGTGCTTTGAAGGACAGAAAGATATCTNTGTTGAAATACAAAGATAAATTTATCCTTCTCCAGCTTCTTTATGACTGCGTCAATACCCTGCATGTACTTATTTATTTTTCTGTCTACAAGAGCAGTAAGTAAGGATCGTCTTACTTCGTCTATACTGTCTAAAGCTTCATCATAATTATCGATATATAATAATCCAACAATCAGCTTCTGATCTTTATTTTCTTTTTGCAAAGCAATAATTTCTGTCTCATCAAACAAAAACATTGCGATTAAGGCATTGTTAGTATCCCATGCATTCTCTGATTCATAGAAACTCCAATTTGCATCCTCATCAAAATTCGGAGATATAATTTTTCGAAGTACAACCTTATAATTACGATTGTTTAATGTAATATGGGCCATTTCATCGGCCCCGGCCTTCGGAAGGCTCTCCGGAGTCAATCCCGGAAAGATACTGGATATGGAGCGTCCTATTACCTTTTTACCCTGGAGTAAATCTATGAATTCATTATTACCCCATTGCAGCTTCCCATCCACATCAAGAAGTGCATAGGGAATAGCCATTTCCTTAAGTAAGCGCTTCTGCACCTGAGCGAAATCCATGGCGTATCTGACAAGCTCAGTCGCTATATTGTGCCATTTGTAATAAAAGATTACCAGTGAAAGCAAAAAATACACCGCCACAAAACCCGACATGACATATCCGGCTTGCTTGTCTATTACATATATAACAAGATTCATTGACAGTAAAAGAACCGTTAGATAAATCGGCCATAAAAGATATGATCTTAGTGAACTGTTCAATCTCATTTTCTTACCCATGGTTAATACTCCTTTTGGAGATTTTTGCGGGGGTAGTTGCTCCGCCTATCGTGGACATTGTAACATAAATTTGTCAGTATTTAAAGTTCTTATTTTATTTTCAGGTTTTGTTTATAATAATATTACTCTATTGCCAAACTCCATTTATACATCTATAATATCACTAAACAGAAGGTCGGATTTGTCAAAACAGATATGATTCACAACGAATATATTAAAAGGAGAATGTTTTGGGATGTCACATTATTTTAAGACTGATTATACAATAAAAGAAAATAAGATAAATTTCACCTATACATTTAACGATCAAAGCTATACTTTGGTAAGTAACAGCGGTATGTTTTCACCCGGTCATGTTGACTATGCCACGAATATTTTGCTGAATAACCTGCCCGAGATAAAAGGCTCCTTATTGGATTTGGGATGCGGTTATGGAATAATCGGAATAGTTTTAAGCAAGCATAATAATTTATCAAAGGTTACTATGGCTGACAGCAATTTAAGGGCATTAGAATGTGCAAAAGAAAATTGCCGATTAAATAATGTGACTGCAAAAATAATTGAATCAGATAGTTTTTCGAATATTACAGAGAAGTTTGATAATATTGTTACTAACCCTCCCATTCATGCAGGTAAAAAAACACTATATAAAATGTATGAAGAAGCCTTTGAACACTTATATGATAAGGGAAAGCTGTTNATAGTCATACAAAAAAAACATGGTGCGGAAACCACAATAGACAAGCTGTTAACCATATTTAATAATTGCACACCTATATATAAGAAAAAAGGATTTTATATTTTGTGCTGCATCAAACAATCTTCGCCTCAAAGTCAGTAAATTTACAAAGCAAAAAGGATCCAAATCGGATCCTTTTATTTATAGTAAGATTTACTCTACTGTGTAAGGCATTAAAGCGATATGTCTTGAGCGCTTAACCGCAACGGTTAAAGCTCTCTGGTGCTTTGCACAGTTTCCGGTAATTCTTCTGGGAAGAATCTTTCCTCTTTCAGATACATATCTCTTTAATTTATTTACATCCTTATAATCAATCTCTGTATAATTCTTATCGGCACAGAACACACAGATCTTCCTTCTTCTACGGCCCAGGTTTCTTCTCTTAACCTGAGAATCTCCTTTGTCATTCCGCATGCCATTACCTCCTTATCCGATATTATATTGTTATATCTAACTAATTAAACGGTAGCTCCTCGTCTATACCATCCGGAATATTCATAAATCCATCGCCTATAGCTGAGCTTGGCTCCGGTGCAAAATCTCCCTGATAATCATTATTACCCGAACCGGGATTACTTGCTTTACTTTCAGCAAATTCAACTTCTTCTACAACCACATCCGTGGTATATATTTTTTGTCCCTCATTATTCGTATAGCTACCGGTTTGAATACGCCCGACAGCAGCCATCTTCATACCCTGTCTGAAATATTTCTCAACAAACTCCGCTGTCTTACCAAAGCTAACACAGCTTATAAAGTCAGCATCCTGGTTATCATTAGCTCTTTTAAACCTACGGTCTACGGCTAATGTATATCTGGCAACTGCCACCGAGCTCTCTCCCTGCGAATATCTCACAATGGGATCTCTGGTCAAACGGCCCATTAATATCACTTTATTCATTCGTTACTACCTCCCTTTTTAATTTGCCTTAGGTAGTACTCTTAGGCATCTTTTCTGATGCATAAATATCTGATTACTTTTTCCATGATTCGAACTCTCTGCTCGATCTCTACAGGAACTTTAGAATCAGCATCGAATTGGATGAAATAGTAATAGCCTTCATTCATTTTCTGAATCTCATAGGCTAATTTTTTCTTGCCCCAGTCTTCCACATTGGTAACTGTGCCACCGAATCTGGTAATTAGGTCCTTTGCAGCCTCTAGGGTTGCAAGTCTCTCNTCATCCTCGATTTTTGCATTAACAACTAAGGCTAATTCATATTGATTCATAGTTGCTTTGCACCTCCTTCTGGTCTCTGGCCCTTTTCTAATGCTCAAAGACGTAAGCTTNTCACATTTAAAGAGCAAGGAATTTTGTATAACATATCACAAGTAATTATATTATCATAGGTTAATTAATAAAACAACCGTTTTTTTGCCGATTATTTTATTCTTTTATAGACATACTGCCTAACCTATTCATATAAACTTTTATAATCTCTCAATCTTTTTTGAAGAAGAGTCAATATATCCTCAGTATCCATATCCTTCGCAAGCTCTGTATGAATCTGAATCGCAGGCTGCTTTAAATTTAAGTTTCTTTTAGCCAGCTTCCATTTAGGGTGTGCCAATTTCGATATAAAATCCTTTCTGTTCTCAAGGATAATTCCTATGGTTTCAGTATTGTATTGACGGATAATCTTAAATTCCTTAATTTCACTGTAAGGTATAAATCCAAAGCCCCCACCTGCAGATGAACAGTCATCTATACCATCCATCGTGATAATCAGCAGCTTCTTTTCCTTTAATGCCTGTATAACCGCTAACCCAAAACCCACAAAAAAGACTATTATCGCCAGAGTTCCAATAATTACATAAGGCTTTTTATCCTTTATAAAGCCATATATAAATATCGCTATGGAGGCCACAAGCATGAAGAAATTTGCCAAGGATATAGCAAATGCTCTGTGGTTTGATTCTTCTATGATAATTTCCCCCACTTCAATCTCCCCTAACATTCATTCTATAAACGTAATCAATGTTATTGTATATGTTTAAGAATTTATTTTCAAGTGGTAACAAAATAAGAATTCCGAATAATAACTAAACGACAATTATTTCTTCTCAACGGCTTTTCTGATCAGCAGCCAGGTCAGTCCTACAGAGACAGCCATCAGCACTACACAGGTCAACAGTAAAATGTAAGGATTTCCCGTTCTGNTGCCCAAAATATAACTGATGAACCTTCCTATTGATACTGATAATTTCCCCTTAAATACAGCTGAATCAAGTATCGGCAACAGAATAAAAATTGATGTGGGTACACTGATCGATACTGCAATCTTTAACATCTTATTCATTCTATAATATGCCGTTGTTATAAAGTATCCTCCCAGCATAGCCGTGATGTATACACTCATTGTTATAAGTATAGCCTCGAGATTAAATATTACAATATGCAGGGATTCTGCTCTTGTATCAAATATCATTTCATGTAATCCTATTATATAAAAGCGATCGCTGATATTATATANCAAGCCCCCGATATTAACCAGAAATCTGTCAATCAATGCCATAACTATCCCGGTGCCTACTATTGTTGCCAATCTACCGATAAACATTGACTTTCTTGTGGTTCCGTTTTGAAGCATCATAAAAAATGACTCTTTAAAGGAATTAAGACCTAATATAAACAAAAATATTATTGTTGAGCCTTCGAGTCCTCCTCCGGTTTTAAACGTACTATTGGAATTTATAATGGTAAGAGTTCCAAAGAATAAACATACGAGTAAGANTACCAGGTAATATATCCTGACTGATTTTACATATTCATTTATTTGATACTTGGTTACAGCTTTAATATTCATCACAATCCCTCCTTTATGCACTGGTAAGCTGTATGAACAGCTTCTGCAGATCCATTTTAGTGATTTCCAGCCCCTCAGGCACCTCGTTCCTGATTACTTCTCCTATTATATATGCGGACTTAAGACCACCTATAGAATCAGTTCCTATTATCTCTTTTCCTCTGGTATATTCATCTACGAGGCTTGCCATGCCTGTTACGGTATAGCCTACCGACATAAGCTCTTCTCTGGTTTCGTTCTTAATTATCTTACCTTTCTTAATTATGATGACATCCTCGATAACATTGGATACCTCTTCAATCAGGTGTGTTGATATTACATAGGTGGCAGGAGAATTACTGTACTTTTCTATAAGCAGCTTATAGAATATGTCTCTGTGATTTGCATCAAGCCCCAATACCGGCTCATCCAACAGAACATAGGGTGTGTTGACAGATAGGGCTATGATGACCTTAAAAATTGAATTATATCCTGTGGACAGGGATTTCACATTTTTCTTTAAGTCTAATTCAAAGATATCCGCCAACTTATTAGCATACTCCATATCGAAGTCGGGATAAAATTCCTTCGTCCAACGAAAAACATCCTTTATCTTCATGTTCTCAGGATAATAGTTCCTTTCACCCATCATATAAATCCTGCTTAATGCCTTATCATTTTCCGTTGCATGCATTCCGTCCACAAGAACTTCGCCGCTATCTGAAAAAATACGATTGGTTATAATATTTAGCAATGTGGTTTTTCCTGCACCGTTTCTTCCAAGCAATCCGTAGATTCTGTTTTCCTCAAAATTAATGCTTACTCCATCAAGAGCACGGGTGCTTCCAAAGTTCTTACTGATGTTATTAATCTCAATACTCATTACTCATACCCTCTTTCTAAAAGTTTTATAACCTCTTCCTTTGAGATATCCAAACGTATTGCCTCCTCAATCAAGTTCTTAACGTAGTTATCAAAAAACTGTTCTTTTCTCTTTCCCTTAAGCAGTTTTACAGCCCCTTGTGTAACAAACATTCCAACCCCCCGTTTCTTATAAATAATTCCTTCATCTACCAATAGATTAATTCCCTTTAACGCCGTAGCCGGATTAATTCGGTAGTTAACAGAAAGCTCTGTTATAGAAGGAATCTGGCTTTCCTCTTTAAAGGCTCCGGACAAAATGGCATCCTCTATACCCTCTGCAATCTGAATAAATATTGGGCGTTCATCATTAAAATTTATAAGCAAGCCAATCCCTCCTTTGGTTTATTGGTTAGTTACTTGACTAACTAACTACTATACTACATCATGATATAAAATTTGTCAACACCTTTTTTGGTACCTGGTACACAAATTTTTTATTTTTTATTTGTGTACCAGGTACCAAAAAAGGTACCAAAAAGAACGGGCTGATTTTTAGCCCGTTCTGATAAATTACGATATGTTTTTATTTGAAATGCTTATTATAATTATCAATACAGTACCGAATTATGTCCAATGCCATTTCTGTACCNCCGAATTCATCCACGGCAGTCTCTTTATGCTCCAGCTCCTTATATACGCTGAAGAAATGTTTCATTTCATTGAATAAATGCTGTGGCAATTCACTAATGTTCTTATAAATATTGAAATTGGGGTCGTTAAACGGTATGGCAATTATTTTCTCGTCTCTCATATCATTATCTATCATATTCATAGCACCAATCGGATAACATCGTACAAGCGATAGGGGTTCAAGCACTTCGGAGCATATTATCAGCACATCTAAAGGGTCCTTATCGTCACCGTAGGTTCTTGGTATGAATCCATAGTTTTCAGGATAATGAGTAGAAGTATAAAGGATACGGTCAAGAATAATCAAGCCTGTCTCCTTATCGAGCTCATACTTTTTTTTGCTTCCCTTTGAAATTTCCACAACCGCCACAAAATCTTCTGGTGTAATTCTTTCAGGGCTAATATCATGCCAGATATTTTTCACTGTGTTCACCTGCTCTCATTCATTTCAATCAGTTTTTTAATATGTTTTGTCCATAGTAAGCATTTTCTCCATGTTTTCTAAAAAAATGCTTATCCTGTATATATTTTGGTGCCGGAACCATATTGTCGCATAACTGCTCTGTTATAAGGTTCATCTTCGCAATCTCTTCCAAAACCACGGCATTATGGACAGCATCAGCGGCATCCTTGCCCCATGCAAACGGTCCATGATTCCTACACAGAACACCGGGAACATGAAGCGGATTCTTGTCCTGAAATGCTTCAATAATAACCAAGCCTGTATTCTTCTCATACTCATCCTTAACCTCGTCCTCTGTCAATCCTCTGGTACAGGGTATTTCTCCGTTAAAATAATCTGCATGAGTTGTCCCATAACAGGGTATTGACCTTCCCGCCTGAGCCCAAGCCGTTGCCGTAGGTGAATGGGTATGCACAATACCGCCAATCTCGGAAAATGCCCGGTAAAGCTCCAGATGTGTAGCCGTGTCAGATGATGGGTTATAGTGTCCATAGACTTTATTGCCGGACATATCCATAACTACCATATCATTAGGAGTAAGTTCATCATAACTGATACCGCTTGGCTTTATGACAAATAGTCCCTTCTCTCTGTCAATTCCGCTTACATTTCCCCATGTATAGATAATCAAACCACGTCTTTGAAGCTCCATATTGGCTTCATATACTTCATTCCTAAGCCTTTCTAACATAATAGCACCTACCTTCAATATTAACTCGTCAAATCCAAATTACATTATAATACCTCAACTGCTGCCCTTTCTATGGCAAGTCCTGCCCTATATAGCTTCATAAACTGCTCGAAGCCCTGTACATCCTTCTCATCAGGTTCAACACGTATATCTGCCTTATCAGCAAATACTCTCTCTGAAAGATAATGATCCAGGGTTTCATCCTGGGATTTATGTAACATGTAATCTGCCAAAATCGCTATTCCCCAGGCTCCTCCTTCTCCGGCTGTATCCATAACCGAGACCGGTGTGTTCATGGCGGCGGCAAGTATCCTCTGTCCGACTCCCTTAGTCTTAAATAATCCACCATGTCCTAAAACACAATCAACCTTCACGTTTTCTTCTTTAAATAATATATCCAGCCCGGTCTTTAAGGCCCCTAGTGATGTATACAGATGCACTCTCATAAAATTAGCAAGATTAAAGCTGGCATCCGGTCTTCTTACAAACAGAGGTCTTCCTTCTTCAAAATTAGTTATATGCTCTCCTGAATAATATCCGTATGAAAGAAGTCCTCCGCAATCGGTATCCCCCTCCAGAGCCTTATTATATAAGACGGAATAAAGCTCGGAAGTATCTACATCCATATTCATAGAGGCTGCAAATTCACCGAATATTGATACCCATGCATTTAAGTCTGATGTACAGTTATTACTATGCACCATCGCAACCAGGTCACCGGCAGGCGTCATTACCAGGTCAATCTCCTTATGAACCTTACTCAGCTCATGCTCAAGCACAACCATTGCAAACACACTTGTTCCCGCAGACACATTACCGGTTCTTATGGCAACACTGTTTGTAGCAACCATGCCTGTTCCTGCATCACCCTCCGGTGGACAAAAAGGTATTCCCGCCGTTAAATTGCCACTTGGATCAAGAAGTTTTGCTCCTTCTCTTGTAAGCTTTCCGGCATATTCACCGGCAACCAGAACCTTTGGCAGAATATCACGAAGCTTCCATGGAAGACCTTTATCTGCAACCAATTCATCAAACTGATTAATCATATATTCATTAAAATCCTTGGTCTTTGTATCAACAGGAAACATTCCTGAGGCATCTCCAATACCAAGAACCCTCTGTCCGGTAAGCTTCCAGTGTACATAGCCTTCAAGAGTAATCAGATAATCAATCTCGGCCACATGCTCTTCATTATTTAAAATAGCCTGATATAAATGAGCAATGCTCCATCTTTGGGGTATATTATATTGAAATAAGTCCGTCAATATGTCGGATGCCTGTCCTGTAATCGTATTTCTCCAGGTTCTAAAGGGAACCAGCAGCTCACCCTCCTTATTGAAAGCCATATACCCATGCATCATGGCACTAAAGCCTATAGCTCCTATGGTGGTAATAGTAACCCCATACTCTCTCATAACATCCTCTGCCAAATCATGATAGCTGCCTTGTACCCCTTCCCATATATCCTCCAAGGTATATGTCCATATATTATCAATATAACGGTTCTCCCAATCATGCTTACCTGTTGCTATTGCATTATAATTTTCGTCCATCAGTACGGCCTTTATTCTTGTTGAACCCAGCTCAATACCCAGCGTGGTTCTGCCTTTAATAATTGCATCCCTTCTCATATTAACTAAGCTACTGTCCATAAAACTCCTCCTCCATTATCTATAAAATAATATATTAATAAGAACAAGTTCCTAAGGTTTTTTATATTATCCATAGAAACCATTTTAACTTACTCAAGCATTTATTATAACTATAATATACATACCTTCCAAAAATATCAACTTTATAATAAAATTTATAAAAGTAAAATTACCTTAATTTTTTCATATGTGTTTTTGTTCTTGATAAATCAGTTAAATTGGTGTATATTGAAAACAGTAATCATTCCTTATTTAGTGATTAGGAGGTAAAACCTCCGTTATAAGTTATTGAAAAATTCTAATCAAAGAGGAGGTAAAACCTCCGTTATAAGTTATTGAAAAATTCTAATCAAAGAGGAGGTTTTTGAGATAAATAACACATATGAAATTTTAAAAAATATTTATTGGGTAGGGGGAAATGACAGAAGAATAGAGCGGTTTGAGAACATGTTCCCTCTTACTAATGGAGTTTCGTATAACTCATATCTGATTAACGACGAGAAGACAGCCCTGTTGGATACTGTCGATGCCGCTATAACCGCTGAATACATGGAGAATATAACCTATGCTCTTAACGGCAGAGAACTGGATTATCTTGTAATAAACCACATGGAGCCGGACCACTGTGCAAATATTGAGGAGATACTGCGGCGTTATCCCGGTGTAAGTGTAATAGGAAACGCAAAGACCTTACAGTTCTTCAATCAATATTACAGCATGGATATATCAGAAAATTTTCTTGAGGTTAAGGAAGGGGAAGAAATCTCCCTAGGCAAGCATGTACTGCGGTTCTATATGGCCCCGATGGTACACTGGCCTGAGGTTATGGTAACCTATGAAGTAACACAGGGTATACTTTTCTCAGCTGATGCATTCGGAGCCTTCGGAGCTTTAGCAGGCAATATATTCGCAGACGAAGTCGAATATGACAGTTATTATCTGGATGAGGCCAGACGCTATTATACCAATATAGTAGGCAGGTATGGTAATCAGGTACAGGCTTTATTTAAAAAGCTTGACGGACTTAAGATTAATATGATCTGTTCTCTCCACGGTCACATCTGGCGGGGAGATATGATTTCGTATATCCTTAATAAGTATGACATATGGAGCAGATATTTACCTGAGAAGAAGGGCGTTGTTATAGCCTATGCATCCATGTACGGCAATACTGAAAATGCCGTAAACGCTCTGGCATCAAAGCTTGCCCAAAGAGGTGTTAAGGATATGAGGATGTATGATGTGTCTAAGACGCATCCCTCCTATATAATATCTGACATATTCAAATACAGTAATGTCGTATTTGCATCACCAACCTACAACTTACATTTATATTTTCCAATGGATTCCCTTATAAGGGAACTTTCGGTGCTTAATATAAGTAACCGCAAGGTATCTCTAATAGGAAATCACACATGGTCTTCCGCTGCACTTAAAGTCATGACTGAAATGGTAAATAATATGAAGAACATGGAGATTGTGGGAACACCAATCGATATCAAATCTTCTCTAAAAGAAGATAGAGAACATGAGCTNGATGCTCTTGCGGATGCAATATATAAATCCTTGTCGGATGATTAGTATGAAAATTTAATTATTTGGGAATTCTGGGATGCTCCTCTTTTCTGATTTGCTCCTTTAAATCATTGGCATCCCTTTCTCTTTCCTCCTTTACTATCGGACGACCAATAATATTGGCATAGAAAGCACCCATAATTAAAGGAACACCGACTAACAGAAGGCATAGAACAAACCTCAAAGCTCCGTTAGTGTAGAAAAATAACAGAAATAAAGGTATTAAGGTTCCTGATACATATGCGGAAGTCGCCTTGTGAGTTCTTTCCCATATTTCAGGATAGTTTAATGTGATGGGTATCCTTATGCCTGTAAATCCATTAGGTTTAATATAAGGAAATACGATGGCAAAGACTAAATTAAGAACAAAAAACACCGCGGCTGTTATTGAGTATTCGTCAATAACAATGTGCTTTCTTAGAAAATCTGAGGACCACATGATGGTACCACATACTAATATGACTGCATAGGTGCCTAACTTTATGTAGAAATTCTTCTTATATAAATAATATAGAATNAATGTAATGACAGGTATTATTACTAGTAATATATAATAAGTTGGAGTAACCGTTGTAACCAGAGTTATTATTCCTGTAACAACATAAGATATTGTAAATGATAATAGGTATTTACTATTCTCAAACATCACAAACCTCCAATCATAAATAATAATATAATAGTACCATAAAAATACAATTTAATAAACAAAATTAATGGGCATNAGCTTCTTCACTCCGGTGAANTAANCTTATGCCCATAATTTATTACATTATTTAATTACAAAATAACTATTATACCTCAAATTCAATCTTAGTAAGATGCTCGTCGCTTAATGCGTTGCCGATATATGCTTGGTACTTACCCTTTTCAAGCTTCCACATATTATCATTATCGCAATAGTATTCAAGCTTTGATACAGGTGTTGTAACGGTAACTGTCTTGGTCTCACCGGGTTGTAATGATACACGGGTGAAGCCCTTAAGCTCTCTTACAGGTCTGTCTACGGCAGAGTCCTCTTTGCCTACATACAGTTGAATAACCTCATCACCGGCCATATCACCTGTGTTTGTTACCTGTACCTGAGCAGTAATCATATCATTTTCTACCTTACAGCCTGCATCCTTAATATCAAAGGTTGTGTAGCTTAAACCGAAGCCATATGGTGCATATGGAGCAACATTGTTTTTCTCGAGCCTAGCATATCCATGATAGTAATCATAGACAACTTCATCAGCGTCCCAGTCAACCTCAGGTAAATCCTTAGCATCCTTAACAAGTACAAACGGCAGTTTACCTCCCGGATTGTTGTCTCCGAATAAGGTTTCGGCTATTACAGTACCGCCCTCCATACCGGGATAATATGCCATCAGAATAGAGGATGCATTAGCCTCGAAATTATCTACAAGTATCATATTACCACCGATTAATACAACGGCATTGTTCTTGTTAACCTTACCAACGGCATTAATTAAGTCGACCTCGTTCTGATGTAAGCCAAGATTTCTTCTGTCACCACCGATACGTCTTTCAAATACGGATGAATCTTCATTTGTCAGGAATTCACCCTCATCATCATTGTCATAACCAACAACCATGATTACCGCATCAGCATTCTTAGCCATTTCAGCCGCCTTATTAATATCCTCTCCTGAATAGTATGTTACCTTACTGTCCTTGGCTATATCCACGATTCCCTGAAGAGGTGTTACTGTATAATAAGGGAATACTCTACTGGAGCCATGGTCACCGATATTCTCTACATTAGCCAATTTACCAAGAACAAGAATATTATCAAGCTTTTTGCTGAGAGGTAATACCTGATTCTCATTCTTAATCAATGTCATAGCCTTAGCTGCTGCCTTCTTGGCAAGTGTAATGTGTGCACCACAGCTGATTACAGAATGTTCGTATGTTTCAGGATCTTCTGCCTCTGCTGCCGCGATCAGTGTTCTTACAATTCTAAGTGCAGCTTCATCGATTACGGATTCATCGACCTTATTCTCCTTAACAGCCTGCACCAGCTTATCTCCATAGTAGAAGGTATTACACATCTCTACATCAAGACCGTTATTGGCTGCATCTACAGTACTCTTTGTACCCCAAATAAAGTCACTTACAACAAATCCGTCGAAATCCCACTCGCCCTTTAATACATCGCGCAGCATATATTTATGCTCACCTAAATAGGTTCCTTTATATCTGTTGTATGCACTCATGACGGATGCAGCACCTGCTTCGATACAGTCCTTAAAATGACGAAGATATACTTCTCTTTCAGTTCTCTTGGAAGCATCTACGCTTACCTTAAAGCGTCCTTCCTCCATGCTGTTAAATGCATAGTGCTTAACGCATGCAACTACATTGTGCTTCTGGACACCCTTTACTAAAGCTGATCCCATAGCACCTAAGTGATAAGTATCCTCACCGTATACTTCCTGGCTTCTTCCCCAGCCCGGATTGTAAGGAAGGTTTATGCATACTCCGCCATAATAGTTTCCGCCAAAAGCACGAATCTCTCTTGCAATTGCTTCACCTACTTCTTCCTCAAGCTCTGTATCAAAAGTGGCACCTCTTGCCATGGTTACAGGGAAACAGGTTGCCCTATAGCATACGACTCCTCTTGGTCCGTCGCAGAATTTAAGCTCGGGTACACCCAATCTTTCATTACCGCCGGCCGGATAAGGAAAAACATTATAATGATTGTCGGCGCTCGGATGATTAAAAACATCACCCACGTCTTCCAATGAAATTCTTCCACTCATCAGATAAACCTTTTCCTCAAGGCTCATCTGCTCGACAATCTTTTTAGCCTTTTCGGTAAATTTCAATCTGTACTCCTTAGAATTAAACATAATGTACCTCCTTTATTTATTCATTCATTGTTTTTACTGTTGACATCTTATTTGCTTTAAGTATTGCAGCCACCATTATAATTAGCATTAGGCCCTGGATTAACTCTACGGTTTCTGATTTAGCATTAGACAGAACCAAACCGCTTTGTAATATACTAAATAGCAAAGCACCGATTATTATCTTAACAATGCTACTCTTGCTTCCTCCGTTAACCGGAACACCGCCTACAAACACGGCCAGCATAACCTGAAGCTCAAATGCCTGACCCATATTTGGATCCACACCACCGATTCTCGAAACAGAGAGAACAGCTGCAAGGCCCGCAAAGGCACCTGCGATAATATAAGCTATGGTCTTAATCCATTTGGTTTTTAAACCTACATAGTTACATACAATTTCATTTTCACCTACGGACCTGGAACTGAATCCAAGCTTCGTATACTGGAAAAGATATATGGCAACTATCGTAGCCAGGATAAATATTATACCCTTAGCTCCCCATCTGTTTAATTTTAATATTGATGGGTGAACGAATATAACATTACCCTTACTTAATACTACAACCAGGGAACGTAAAACGATCAACTGAGCTAATGTCGCCATAATCGAGGAAACCTTAAATCTACTAACCAATATACCGTTTACAAATCCCACGGCTGCTCCAATTAGTATACATAGAGGAAGGATGGTAATACTTCCAAGCTTTGAAGCCAGTATTGCTCCAAGAGTTGCGGAAAATGCCAAATTGGAGCCTGCTGACATATCAATGGAGCCCTGTGATATTACAAACAGCATACCATAGCCCCCGATACATAAGGGTATCATGGTATCAATAATAGTCTTTATATTATGCATTCTAAAGAATGCCTTTCCGTTAATAATTGAAAATATAATAAATAATAGAAGTAGGAACCCGAAGGGCAGAACATATTCCAGATTTATTTTTCTTTTCATCATAGCATCACCTCAATAATCTTTTCTTCAGTCAACTCTTCGCTACGCCTGAACTTTTTCTCGATTTTACTGTTTTTGAATACATATACCGTATCTGAAAGTCCTATTACCTCCGGAAGCTCGTCTGAAACTAACAGGATGGATACACCCTTTTTCTTAAGCTGCTTCATAATATCATATATATAAGCCTTAACACCGACGTCAACGCCACGGGTAGGTGAATCCAATATCAGAATATCCTTATTCTGAAGTAGCCATCTTCCCAGATTAACCTTCTGTCGGTTACCTCCGCTAAGGGAAGCTAGAGGCATCTTCTCATTCACCGCGATTACCTTGTAATCCTTTATTACTCTTTTACCTACATCCGTTATCTTACCGGGAGATATAAATCCTAAGGGTCCCTTCAAATCATCAAGCATGGACAGGGTTACGTTATTTTCAATGCTGTCACTAACCATTAATGCTTGCTTATCCCTATCCTTCGGAACATAGCCCATACCATATGCCATAGCTATGGAGGCTGATTCAATTTTTCTATTGCCGTTAGCCAATGTGATTTCACCTGATACTATTGGTCTTACACCAAAGACTGCTTCGGCAACCTCATGAATCCCCGCATCACTGAGACCACATAGACCGACTATTTCTCCCTTATGGAGGTCAATCGATACCTCGTTGAAATTCTCTCCGTCGGAAATATTATTTATTTTTAAAACCACTTCATCTTTATAATCATCTTCATTATCGGCGCGATAATAATCTCCTTCGATCTCTCTGCCTACCATTAGCTTCTTCAGAGAGGATTCGGTTAATTCATCGGCCCTTTTAGTCGCTACTTTCTCACCGTCTCTTAAAATGGTGATTTCATCGCTTAAATCAAGCAATTCCTCAATATCATGAGTTACTATTAATATGGATTTACCCTTAGCCTTTAGCTCATCAATAATATCAAACAATATCTTTCTGGTATTATATGAAAGAGCCGCTGTAATTTCATCAAGAATCAGTATGTCGGGATCTATTGATAAGGCTCTGGTTAACTCCACAATCTTCTTCTGTTCTACTGTAAGTGTTCCTGCTAAGGTTCTGGGATTTATTCTGGGTAAATTCCATTTCTTGTATATCTCTTCTACCTCATTATATAAGGCCGCATTGTCGATTATATTAAGCTTTTTAAAGCGATCCATTCTTCCCAGGAATATATTAGCCGCAACCGACAATCCATCGACCAGACCCAGCTCCTGTACTACGGTTCCAATATGGGATTCTAAAGCCGTAAGGGGTGAAACGGGTTCATAGGGTTTTCCGTTTAGAAAAAGCTCTCCACTATCCCTTTCTGCCATGCCTGAGATCATAGAAATTAGTGTTGATTTACCTGAACCATTCTCCCCTATAAGTCCATGGACTTCACCTCTTTTTATTTCCATGCTTACATTATGGTTTGCCCTAGTTATCCCAAAGCTTTTGTTCATATTCTGTACTTTAAAGAGAATGTCTTTCACTTTATTTCACCACTCCTTTATATTTTCTTTGGGAAGCAATACCACTTATAATAACGGTTAATCCCATGACTGTCTGCTGCCAGGTACCGGAAGGTACACCTACTATGGTTAATACATTAAATAATGATGTAATAATAAAGATTCCTATAACGATAGCCAATGTCAGATTTATATATTTTCCTAAGCTGGAAGCCAGAAGGAATCCGGCCAAAGCAGTAAAAATTAATGCTACACTGCTAAGCCCCGTAACAGGCATTACTCGGCTGGCATAGCTTTCATTCACTGCCCCTGCTATACCGAGGAATATACCTCCAAGTATCGCGGAATATATCATTGTCTTTTGCACATTAACACCCATCATCTCTGCCACCTTACGATTACTTCCCAGAGCACGGATGTTGTAACCTACTGAGGTCTTATTAAAAAGTAAATAAGCCGCTATAAAACCGACAATAACTATAACTAAGTTCCAAGGCATTCTACCGATATGCCTTGCCGTATTACCAAGGGATACCACCTGTCTTCCCTTGGATATCATATATGAGCCATAATACATACCGATAGCCTCATAAACCATGGCAGCACCCAGGCCAAATATCCAGGATGGTATCTTAGTTAAATGACGTAATACCGTATTAAGTAAAAGTAACAATACTGAGGTCAGTATTGAGCCCAGTAATAATCCAAAGGTTCCAAGCTTAAAATTCACCGCAAATATACCACCTACATTACCAGCCAGAATAAGAATTGCACCGACTGACAAATCGGTTATTCCGGTGGTAAACAAAAAACAGAAGCACCAAGACATGAACATAGCAGTAACCGAGCTTGTAAATACTGATGATAAATTATTAACGGTAAGTATCTTGCCACCGGTTGCCATATTTAGCACTATATAGGGGATAATTAATAATATGGCCAGCCGTATTCTTCCGAATATTTGATTTTTTGATTCATTTTTGTTAGTCATTATAATGCTCCTTAATCTCACACTATATAAAATATTAAGGTGCTACCAAAATAAAACATATATAATTGGCAGCACCCCTTGGTAAATTATTCGATACCTACTGCTTTAAGTTCATCTGCGGTTATTAATCCTTCCGCTTCCTTCTGTTTTAGACGAGTCTCTACTGAATAGTTTGCTAATACATCCTCGTAATCCTGAAGTGATACATCTTCGTTCCACTCTACAACAAACTGTTTTAATTCTTCACCGGAGAAAGGCTGAGACTTAATCCAGAATTTATCATATAATTCAACCATTTCAGCAGGAAGAGCCATAACAGGTGCTACGAGTATGGGAGCGTTTCCATCTGCATCCTTAAGCTCATGTCCCAGTAAACTGTTAAGTAACAGTGTTGTTGCAAAATTAACATTTATCCAATGAGCGCCATTTGCTGCGGCAATTGAACCGTTTTCTAATCCATCTAATACATCGGGGTCAAGGTCTGTTACGAATAACTTGGCATCAACATTTGTATGCTGTGCTAAAGCCTGCATCGTTCCGCTACCGTAATCACCGTTTGAAGCATATATACAATCAGCATCGGGATGAGCTGTTAGAAGGTCGTTAGCCTTAGCAGTTGCATCTGCCAGGTTAGAAGCATCCCAAGCGATATTAAGAACCTGTCCACCGCCAGCTTCGAAAGTCTCCTTAAATCCATTGGTTCTTGCTGAGTGTGTAGGGTCTGCCATCTTACCGGTTATAATAAGAGCCTTCTTTAATCCCAAGGAAGCAGCATGTTCACCCATGTTACGTCCTGTACCAAGGTCTCTGGTTGCAACAGCACCTTTAAAATAAGGATTAGCCTTTAAAATTTCAAGATTCTCATCGGAAGGCATGTGATCGTACACGGTAAAAGGTACCTTTGCATCTTCACATTTTTGAGAAACTACAGGGAATAATGTCTCTGAGATACCAAAAAATACGATACCGTCTACACCGGCAGAAATCATATTGTCAACATTAGTAACAGTCTTTTCTACCTTACCCTCATCGTTAACTATCATTGTCTGAACACCAAGCGCTTTACAGGTTTCAGCAAAAGCATTCTCCATAATATCTACTGAATATATACCCTTCATAAAGTTGTTTAGTCCGAGCTTCAGATCTGAAACACTCTTTCCATTTACAACATCATCATTGTCCTGATCTTGATTATTATTACCTGTATTGTTGTTATTGTTAGTATTGTTGTTATTGTTGTTATCTCCTGTTGTCTTTCCTCCACAGGCAACCAATGCCATACTTATTACTAATACCATAGCTATTAGTCTTATTAATTTCTTTGACATAAAACTTTCCTCCTATTCAAATAATGATTTAATAATGCAAATATTAGCTGTTTTCTTGGACTGTGACCTCCTTTCTAATTTAGAATCAGCTCACCTTTGATAAGATCATTGATTGAACTGCTGGTCCCAATATACATATCATAAATAATATGCTCCAGCTCCCATCCGCGCTTCTCCTCGTTATACCACATAAGCTGCTTAATCGGCGTTCTGATGGTTACCGTCTTGGTTTGATTAGGTTCTAATGTCACTCTCGTAAAACCTATCAATGCCTTAACAGGCCTGGATATTTGTGATTGAGAATATCCTGCATAAAGCTGAATCACTTCATCACCTGCAAGGTCACCAATATTTTTGACATCACATGTTGCCTCTATATATTCATCTTTTTGTGAAAAGTGAGCATTGCTGATTTTAAACTCTGTATATGATAAACCAAACCCATATGGATATGCTGCTTCTATTGTTTCCTTATCTAATTTCTTATATCCATGATAGTATTCATATTTTTGATAATCTGTATTCCAATTTATTTCCGGAAGGTCTTTTTCACTCTTTGGAATAACAAACGGAAGTTTACCGGAAGGATTTATATCCCCGAATAATATCTGTCCGATAGCCATTCCACCTTCCATTCCCGGATAATATGCCATAAGAATAGCATTTACTGAGTTCTTCCATTCCTCCATAAGAATCGTACTACCGCCTATTAATACCACTGCCGAATTGGAGTTTACCGGACCCACTTCGTTAATTAAGCGAATATCCTCCGGGTTTAAGCCTAAGGATTCTGTTCTGTCGCCACCCATGGGATCCATAAAGTTACCCACCTGGTCACTGGAAACGAATTCGCCTTCATCATTATGGTCATAGCCTACAACGAAGATTACATAATCCGCTTTTCTTGCTAACGATTTGGCATGTTCTAAATCGGAGCCGTCATTATAAACAATTTTTTTATTACCGGCCGTCATCGCTATACCCTTTAAAGGTGTAATGACATAGGGCGGATAAACTCTACCCGAGCCATTATCTCCGATGTTTTCATGGTTTGCCAGTCTACCCAGCACCACAATACTTTCTACCTGCTCCCGATTAATAGGAAGAACCTTGTTCTCATTCTTAATAAGGGTAATTCCCTTTTGGGCCGATTCCAGAGCGAGTGAAATATGCTCCTTACACCCGATTAGTTCCCTTGAATACTCCCGATTATCCTGAGTATATGTAATTAGGGTTCTTACTATCCTGACAGCAGCTTCATCAACAGCCTTTTCGGGTACCTTTCCCTCTTTAACGGCATTGACAAGCTTGGCATCATAATAGTATGTATTACACATTTCCAGATCCTGTCCGCTGTTTGCCGCGGTTACGGTATCGTTTATGCCCCATATAAAATCAGTCATAGTAAATCCATCAAAATCCCATTCACCCTTAAGAACATCTCTGATCAGGTATTCATTCTGCCCACATTGAACACCTTTATAAAGATTATAGGAGGTCATGACAGCCGCCGCTCCGTTATCAATGCATTCCTTAAAGTGAGGTAGAAATACCTCCCGCTCTGCTCTCTTGTCACATTCAATATTTACATTGAATCTGGCATTCTCCATTGAATTAAATGCAAAATGCTTAATACACGGAATAACACTTTCCTTCTGTACTCCTCTTACCATTGCGGAACCCATCTGTCCAATATGATATGGTTCCTCACCGTATGTCTCTTGGCTTCGACCCCATCCGGGATGATATGGAACATTGATACAGATACCGGCAAACAGATTACCACCATAAGCACGAACTTCCTTAGCTATGGCTTGTCCTATTCTTTCCTCCAACTCCACATCGAAGGATGCGCCCCTTAGCATAGGCACCGGATAGCATGTACTCTTACCTGTTCCGCATACGACTCCTCTTGGACCATCACAAAACAACACCTGTGGTATGCCTTTTTCCTCGATACCTCCAGCCGGGTAAGGAATATAATTATAATGGTTTTCACAGTGAAAATTGGCAATCATATCAATTGCAGAAAACTTTCCGCTCATGAGTGAAACCTTTTCCTCAAGACTTAGTCCTTCTACAATCCTTTCTGCCTTTTCTGTAAAACTTAATCTATAATTTTTATCAATCCCTTTTATATCCAAGCCAGGGCCTCCTTCAGTTCTTTATGTATTCCTTAAGTAGTTTTGTAGCTTCCGCTTTGCTAAAATCCAAATATCCTTGAACCTCTTTTATTCTGGGAGGCTTCTTGTTATCAGGATTCTTATTCTTATAATTCAAAGGTGTCATACCAAATCTCTTCTTAAATAAACGGTAAAAGGTATTGTCATTACAGAAGCCGCATTCGGTAGCAATGGTTGAGTTATCCTTGTCAGTATAGGATAACAGGTAAATTGCGCGATTTAATCTGGTAACATCTATGAGTTCCTTCAATGTCATGTCTATTCTTGATTTTAAGAATCTGTATAAGCTTTTTTCACTCATACCAATGGCTTTGCATAACTCCTCAGTTAAGTTATCAGATACCAGATTATTCTCAATAAACTGTAGAATCTTAAGTATGTCCTCAGAATCTGTGAATTTTACCGCCTCATTGGCATATTGTTGAATATCATATGGAATATAATCAAACAAATCAGATATAAGCATATAGACAATTCCCTTAATACGAAGGTTACTTGTCTGCTTCTTTTCACCCGATTCAATACCTATTCTGGCAAGCATTTTTCTGAAATGCTCATAGGATATTCTGGGTTTAATGGTCTCCTTTGCACTGTTAAGGTAGAAGTAGTAAGATTGATTCTTATCGTCCTTTAGATCAAAAAATTCATTCTTAATCTGTACGATTAGGCATATGTTTTCAACATTACTGTATCTATATCCGTGAATCTCCTTACTGTTGACAAGAGCTATGTCTCCTGCCTTAAGTACATAGGATTCAGCTAAAACTGATAGAATAAGCTCACCTTTAATAACCATGATTAACTCATAATCATAGTGCCAATGATAATCCGAGTGGTCGATTGATGTAACAATAATCTTTGCCGGATTTTCTTTATGGTGTTCTATCGTCTCAAAAATGTATGAACTCATATACATCTCCTTTGGCTGTATTGACAGTATAATACTCTTTTCAAATGATTTTGTAACATTTTAGATAAAACAGTGTACCATTTCGGGACAAAGTTGTATACAAAATGTTCGATTTCTGTAATTATTATTTACATAGTTGTCTAAAATAAACAAAAAGAGCAAAGCGTTTTTACATCGCTTTGCTCTTTAATGACTAAATTTCAATATTCTATTTGCATAGTGTTATTTCTCTGACCGTATTTTGTCTTTACAAACTCTTGCATTGCCAGTATGTTTTCTTGTGACAATTCAGGACAATTACATCCGGTAGCTAAAATCATCTGATAGATTTGAGCCGTTACTTCAAGAACTCTGGACACCTTGAACGCTGCCTCCATTGTATCTCCTACACATACCGCTCCATGAGCCTTTAACAGACATGCATTGGCTGTCTTTCCGAGAGCCTTTACACAGTTCTCTGCCAGCTCCGGGGTTCCCGGTAATCCATACTCGGCAGTACGACAGACATCTCCCAGTGTCTGTGCTGCTTCATCAATGATAAGCGGCACATCCTTACCTATACAAGAAAATACTGTGGAATATATCGGATGGGTATGCAAAATTGCGTTTACTTCCGGTCTTGCTCTATATACAGCCAAATGCAACCCGGTCTCTATTGTCGGAACTCTTGTTCCTTCAACAATATTACCCTGTAAATCACATACCACTACGTCATCTTCAGTTATGGTACTGTAATCCATTCCGCTTGGAGTTAAATACACAAGATTTGTTTCCTTGTCGCGAAAGCTAATATTTCCCCAAGTTTCAATGGTATAACCTGAATTTAACATCCTCAATCCCGAATCAACAATTAACTTCTTAAAATTCATATTTGCTCCTTTTTACTTCATACTTTTGAGAAATGTGCTTCTACATACCGCCATTGGTCTAAAGAGATTCTTAATGCATTTAAGTACAACCTTACCAATGGACCTACCGAAGGATTTAACAACAA
>JGI24709J26583_10000393_pt1 | contig 36882 bp, 31 predicted proteins | sample BioPla2DNA1_FD_26583 | JGI IMG/M metagenome (IMG submission 26583) | reverse complement strand
TGACGTAGCAAGCTTATCTGAAGTTCTTCCACATCATGAAAGTGGTACTGTGCGTATACTAGCCATGTGCACAGATAAACAAGTGGGAGATATTCCTACACTGATTTCAAAGGGCTATGATGTTGACATGAAAGTAACACAGGGTATTTGTACTCACAAAGGTGTAGATCCTGATATTATTAAGATTTTGGATGAGGGTCTAAATGGTATTGTTAATGATCCAGGTTATCAAGCTGAGCTTGAAGCTTTGGGTATGGAAGTAGACTACCTGAACGCTGAAGAATTTGGTGAATTCTTACAGAACCAGCGCAAGACATTTGAAGAGGTAGTTACATCTGCAGGTATTCTAGAAATGGTTAAGAGTCAGCAAAAATAACTATATGAAGTTACACTTACAAGGTTAAATGGCGAATAAACATAAGGAGCAAATTTATGGATATAAAAGCAATCTTACTGGATTTTGATGGAACAGCGTTACAAAGGGATCAGGTCTATCTATCCTACCGTAATATGTATGCATTGCAAAAAGTTATGGAAAAAGGCATAGAAGTAATACCTACTACTGGACGTGTGGAAGACATGTTTCCGCCTCAAATAGAAGCAGACCAACGTTTCAGGTATTGGGTTACTGCTAGTGGTGCTCGAGTAGTTGATCGCCATACAGGAGAGATCATATACCAGTCATTGTTTACACCTGAAGAATCGGCACAAATCTGCCGAATTTTCGAAGAACAGAAAATTTATGCTGAGATTGCAGCTAACGGTCTAATTTATATGGAAAAGGATGTTTGTGACAATTTGAACGAGTATCCTGTGCCACCGCATCATGTTTGGTTCTTAGAGTTGGGTCGTCAAGTTGCTATAGAAAAGCCGTCTGAATTCTTTTTGGAAAGCGGTATAGGTATCGAAAAAGTAAATCTATATGGGGTACCAGAAGAAAAACAGCAATCAATCATTGAGGCTCTTAAAGCAACAAATATAGTGGTAGTTAGTGAAGGTGCAGGTAAAGACATACAGTTTTTCCCAAAACGATTAGACAGAACCAAAGCGCTTGATGCCTTGTTCAATAGGCTGGGTATTAGTTTTGAAAATGCGATGGCATTAGGTGACAGTGAGTTGGATGTTCCTGCAATGGAAAAGTCTGCGATTGGTGTTGCAATGGGGAATTCGCCCGATTGGGTAAAACAAAAAGCAAACTATGTTACAGCCCCATTCTATGAAGATGGTGTGGCTCAGGCTATTGAGAAATTTCTTCTTAACAAATCTGAAACCAAGACTGAAAGTGCAGAACCAATATCATTTGAGAATTATAAACCCAACCATCGATATTTAGTATGTTTCGATTCAGATGGCTGTGTGTTTGATACGATGGAGATTAAGCATAAAGAGTGTTTTTGTCCTGTTACAATTGAAGCCTGGGGACTTCAGCCCATATCAAAATATGTTCGTGATGCTTGGGAATATTCTAATTTGTATTCCAAAGATCGTGGGCGCTCACGTTTCCATGAGATCCTACTAGTATTTGATTTACTCAGCGAGCGTGAAGAGGTCAAGCAAACTGGTTTTCAGCTTCCAGACATTACACCACTGCGTAATTGGGTAGAAACTACTCCAATACTCAATAACGAACACCTTGCAAAACATGCATATGATCCTGTGATTCGTCGCGCTCTTCAATGGTCATTGGAAATGAATAGAAGAGCTGCGCAAATTGTACACGGAATACCTCCTTTCCCAAAGGTGCGTGAATGCCTTGAGCATTTACAAGACAAAACTGATATTTTAATTGTATCTGCTACACCACGTGAAGCTTTGCTCAGAGAGTGGGAGGAGCATGATTTACTTAAATATGTACACCTACTCTGCGCACAAGAGGATGGTTCCAAACAGGAATGTATTCAGGCTGTACGCCACCATTATGATTCAGAGCATATACTGATGATTGGAGACGCACCTGGTGACCTTGAAGCGGCACAAAATAATAATGTTCTGTTTTACCCTATCCTTCCGGGCGATGAACTCACTTCGTGGAAGACATTTATCACAGAGGGGATGGGACGTTTCTTAGAGGGCACATTTAAAGGTGAGTACGAGCAGGCTCTCATAAGGAAGTTTAGTGATTATCTTCCAGAAGTCCCGCCATGGAAGTAATAACTATATTCATATGTACCACTTTAAAAGCCGTATCGAGATAATCGATGCGGCTTTTTTAATATATTTCATCCAAAAGTCATTGGTTTAGCAAAGTTATTATTGTCATTTCTTGACATATAAATTAATACCTTCTATACTGAAAACAGCGCATATTTTATGAATATCATATTGCATGGGAAAAGCTTTTATATTCTTAAGAAACAAGCAATTCATGCGATAAAAGGAGAATAATGAGAAGAAAATCTATAAAAGTCTTTTTACTCTGGTTGTTATTATTCTTGTTACTGCTACCAACTACACATGTATCTGCCTCGGAAATCGCCAATCTTGGTTTTGTTGAGACAGATGTCATTTTGCAACCCGATGGCAAAGCCATTATTTCGTATACCATTCGATATAATTTAGTGCCTGGAAAAACTATGCTCGCTTTTACTATGGAGGGGTTTGATAGGCTCAATCCTATTTTTGATGAAGAAAATGCCTGGGTTATAACCGATGACAACACATCACACGCAGTCGATATCATTCCCCTGAGTGGTGGAGCGTACGATATAATTAACGCCAACGAACAACGTCTTGGAGGAGAATACCTTACATATAAAATCCGTTTTGCTGCGGACATGGCCGACGCAGGATATCTTGAACGAACAACATCAGATGAAGGAAAAAAGCTTGTAGTATTCAATTGGGCACCTGTCGAGTGGGATGAGCCCATGGAGTCTTATACTGTTACTGTTAATTACCCGTTGCTTTTTAATACCTCTTCAGACACGATAGAAGAGGCCAATTTGCGAGAAGAAATTGAACAATATTTAATTGAGAATGATTTTGCTACTGAAGAATGGATGAATGAAAGGTACCTAATAGACTATCGGATTGCAACGGTACAGTCAACAGAGAGAGTGCAGGTACTACTCCACAAAGACAATCCAGGTACAAGGTTTCATTTTGAAATACAGCAGTACATATCCGAGAGTATATTTGATCAAATGCCAAGTGGTAGTTCTTCCTTTGATAATGAGGAGGATTATTACACTATAGAACATGATATCAATCCAACCGAACACAATTTTGGACGTAATGTATATGGACAGAAAAGATATGATGAATTTAATTCCAGAATAGCTTTATTATTGGCATTGGTTATTCTGAGTATAATAGCTTTTCTCTTGATTGGTATAAAGCATCGCTCTATGGTTAAAGCACAAGCTACATTGGATGATATTCAATGGGCAAGAACGGATTGGGAACCACCACAGATTGAAATCGCTTCCTTTAGGAAAGAAGGGAAAATTGCTGAAGATCTGGATGAATTTGAGGCTGCTCTTTTTATGGGTGTACCTTATAAGACAATTCTTTCTGCCATTTTATCCAAGCTTGTAACAAAGGGTTACATTAAGGAAATAACGCCCGATCCCCTGCGTGTACGCCGAATAGACCATATCAACTTGACTGATTTAAACCAGTATGAGCGTATGATGTACGATTTTGCATATGACGATGAATTTTCCAGTGAGGAAATAGAGAGCATCCTACAAAAGCTCTCTGACAATGTTCAAAACAAGACATATGATTGCGATATTGAGGCTACCCGGAAGTTCTATCAGGATAAGCTACAGGATGATATTTTAAGTTTTGAAGAAGAACAGCCTGGTGAAGAAGGATATTACGAAGAAGACTATTATATGCATAGATGGGTCTATTGGTATTACCATCATAATAATATGTATTATTATGACAATCGCGACCATTACAAGCGATATGAAGCATCCATCCCAGCCAATCCTGATAAAGTAACTTATAAATCTTTTATAGATTCAACTTCTGGTCGATTTGCATGTCATTCTGCATGCCATGATGCATGTCATTCGGCTTGTCACTCAGCTTGCCACTCTGCCTGTCACTCAGCATGCCATTCGGCTTGTCATTCAGCTTGCCACTCGGCATGTGTCAGCGGAGGTGCACGATGAAGAAGAATGAATTATTATGGGTGGACGAATTTATAAACCGAATAAAGCCGTATGTATATATGCGGCTTCGCGATAACGTTCTCATACGCATGCCCAATGAGGCTTTTAAATTAAACAATACAGGAGCAAGAGTTATATCTCACATATTAAATGGCGGCTCAGTTCAAGATTTCATCGTGGCACGTGCCAACTCTGATGAAACACAGACTCAGCTAGAGAGATTTTTTCTTGATTTCTCGCGTTTGTGGAATAATGAAGTGTGCGAAAACTATAAGACTGCAGCAGTACACAAGACAGAATTCAGCTTAGGTTATATTAAACTTCCAGTTTTATCAGAAGTTGCGCTCACATATATATGCAACATTAGGTGCAAATTTTGTTACGGAGATTGCACTCATAAAGAAGATAACGAACAGCTAAGTACTGAGCAATTTAAAAAACTGCTTGATATTATCAGGTATGAAGCAGAGGTCCCAAGTGTATCATTTACAGGTGGAGAGCCAACCACATATAAGGATCTTCCTCAGTTGATAAAGTATGCATCAAAACAAAATAAAATGAGAGTTAATCTTATATCAAATGCTACATTGATTACACCCCGAAAAGCTAAAGAGTTTGCTCGTTCTGGCCTTTCATCCGCACAAGTAAGTATCGAATCGGCTTTTGCCAATGAGCATGATGCAATTACGGGTGTTTCGGGCTCTCATGCCGCTTCTGTGACAGGACTTGTAGCATTAAAAGATGCAGGAATACATGTTCATCCCCATATCACGATATGTAAAATGAATAAAGATAAACTACTGGAATACCCTGCTTTTTGTAAAAGTATTGGCGTAGAAAGGTTTTCAGCAAACATAGTAATACCGGCAGGGCGTGGTAGTGATGATGAACTAACTGTTAGTTATAGTGAAATCGGTGAGATTGTAAAGAACATTCATGCTCAAGCATTAAAACTGGGTGTAAAATTCATGTGGTATTCTCCCACACCCATTTGTTTATTTAATCCTTTGGCCCATGGATTTGGTAACAGAGGCTGTAGTGCTTGTGAAGGATTGCTTTCAGTTGATCCTAAAGGTAACTTACTACCATGTTCGAGTTGGCCTGAACCTATTGGAAATCTTTTAGAAGATGGTTTTGAATCTGTATGGAATAGTAAAAGATGTACTTGGATTCGTGAAAAAGAAGAAGCTCCTTCAAGTTGCAGGGAGTGTAGACATTTTACAGCATGCCAGGGGGCTTGCCCTCTATATTTTGATGTTCATGGGTGTAAAGAACTTTATCCTGCATGGGAATCAATGGGTCTTGTGAAAGAAAGGAGCGCTTTATGAGTAATTTGTTTAACATACCTGGTTTTCCTCCTCCAGAAAAACAGGACAGCGTTAGATTTCATGTATTTAAAGAACTTTCTTATTCCAAAAGAATGCTATTATATATATTCCTAATTTTAATTGGTTTTTTAGTTCAAATCTTAATGTTGAGAGCATGGCCTGGCGCAGTCTTTTTATTATTTGCTACTATACTAACTCTTGTAAAAGGCTATGACAGCCGAGTGAGAATGAGTACGTTTAATGTCGACAGTAGATGGACTCAAGTTGATATGGACAGAATATGTCAGATTGAAGAATTGGATAAAAAGGCAACAAATTGGGATAGAGATGCGCTTGACATTAGCAATAGCATAGGTTGCTTTGTATTTATACTAGTTTTGATTGGCCTATTAATTATGTTAATGACATTTGTTTTTAACCCATCACTTCAACTAATAGCAGTTATAATAGTTGTCGATGCAGCCATTCTTATATTGCCCCTTTGGTTTAACGGAATTCGCCGTATATTAAAACAGAATAATTTAGGTATTAAAGTAGATATTATTAAACAGATGGAACGATATTTCCAAACCACTATTAAGAAAGAAGGGGAAAACTTTGTCCCTTCGCTATTGCTTGCAACTGATAAAAGTGGAAAGAGTGTTCCAAAAGACTGTAAGTTCACAATTACTTATGATAACATGCCTGATACTTTTTATGGAGTCCAAGCTCAAATTAATCTAAATATTGTAGAGGGCATAAGCTATCCTTACTTTTATTGCGTTATTGCCACCGAGCATGGTTTTGGACTATCAAGGTATGTTGAACAGATTAAAAAACTCGTTCCTCGAAATATTAAGATAGAATATGATGAAGATAAAAATGCTGAGGTTATTGTTATACGTCAACATACAACAAAAACTTCGGGTTATCATACAAAAATACCTACCTGTAAGACCATTCTTTATAGAGCTGTGAAGACAGGTAGAGATATCATTCAATCACTTTGATCACCCCAATTTAGCATTTTGAATATACTTATTTAGCATTCTACATTTACATAAGATAGGCATAACCCTAAATATCCCCAACAAATTTTTATAGACATTATTTTCAACAATGGTATAATGGGAACTACATTAGAGTGGGGGGATTTTAATGAGTAAAAGGCTATATACAGTAAGACCAATTAACGATTTAAAAGATATGCTATCGCAAAGTGTCTCTTTATATGGTGATCGTACAGCATATAAAATAAAAAAAGCAAATGGAGAACGCCTCGATATCACATATAGTGAATTCAGCAAAGATATCACAGCGTTTGGAACTGCCCTACAGGATTTGAATCTTCAAGGAAAATCTATTGCAATCTTTGGCGAAAACCGTTATGAATGGTGTGTTGCATATTTATCGGTTGTTAACGGTGTTGGTACTATTGTTCCCCTTGATAAAGAACTCACAGTTTTAGAAATACAAAATTTATTGGAACAATCAAAAGTGTCAGCTGTTGTTTTCACTGGCAAATATCTTGAGGCTATAGATGAAATGAAGAGTAAGGTTCCATTTGTTGAACATTGGATTTGTATGGATGATGTTTCAGAAAGAACTGATATACATTCTTATTCAAAGTTATTAAATCACGGTCAAAAAATGGTCGACGAAGGAAACAAAGAGTTTGAGGAAATAGAAATTGATCCGGATAGTCCTCTTATCCTGCTGTTCACATCGGGCACAACAGGATTCGCGAAGGGCGTTATGCTATCCCATAGAAATATATGCGCTGTAATCACAGGAGTTTGTGCCACAGTGAAGGTTAAACCCGAAGATAGACTTTTATCTATTTTGCCACTGCATCATACTTATGAATGCACATTGGGCTTTTTAACCATTATATATAGCGGTGCATCAATTGCTTTTAGCGAGGGGCTTAGGTATATTTCGCAAAATATGAATGAATATAAACCCACAATACTAGTAACAGTTCCATTACTTCTTGAAAATATTTACAATAAGGTGTGGAAAAAAGCCAATAAGCAAAAGAGTATGAAACGTTCGTTGATTATTGGACAGATTGTAAGTGGGTTTCTATATAAGATATTAGGCGTGGATATTAGAAGGAAATTGTTTGCTCAAATCCACAATAATGTTGGCGGAGAGTTGCGCATGTTTATTACGGGTGCAGCAGCAATTGATCCCGAGGTTTCAAAAGGCTTACACAAATGGGGATTTTCTGTTTTACAAGGATACGGGCTTACAGAATGTGCTCCATTGGTAACCGGAAACAGAGACTTTATCTATAGGGATGATTCAGCAGGTCTTGCAATTCCTGGAGTTGAGGTTAAGATTGATAATCCGGATAAAAAGGGCATTGGAGAGATCCTTATAAGAGGTTCAAACGTTATGCAAGGCTATTTCAATAACCCCGAGGAAACAGATAAAGTTCTTAAAGATGGATGGTTCCATTCAGGAGACTTAGGCAGAATTGATAAAAAGGGTTTTTTATATATTACTGGCCGCTGTAAAAACGTCATTGTCACAAAAAATGGGAAAAATATTTTTCCTGAAGAATTGGAGAGCTATCTTAAAGATAGTCCCTATGTTGGAGAGTGCATAGTTTATGGTGAGCTGGACAAGGAATCCGGGGAAACCCATATTAAGGCTCAAATCTTTCCTGACATTGAGGTAATACGTGAAAAGCTAAAAAATATCAACCTTAACATAGATACCGAGGAAATTAGAAATCTGATTCAAGATGTAATTAAGAATGTTAATCGTAAAATACCCTTATATAAGCATATAAGACAGGTTACTATCCGGGATAGGGAGTTTGAAAAAACAACCACTCGTAAAATAAAACGTCATACTCATATTAATATGAATATGAAGAACAATACGGTCTGCTAAGAATAAGAAGATATTCAAGTTATACTTTGGGGAATATTTTGTATCTATTGCTACGAAATATTCCTTTTTAGTTATCCTTTAATATTTTGATGAAGCATAATTGCTATTGGTTTTATTGAATGTTGATTATTTTAGCCAATTAAAAGAATGTTAAGATGTTGGAGAATAACCCTCTGTTTTCTTATAAGTTAAGCATTTTGCGATGCAAAATGTCTTAGAATTGGCTGTAGAGGATTTTGTGTAGTCGGTTAATATCTAAGGGTAAAAGGTAAAAGCCCTAATTTGACAATGATAATCTAAAATAGTATGATCCAAATCATGAATAAAGCCATAGACACAACATAAAGTTAAATTCATAGTATAAAAACTAGCTTGAGAATGTTTGATTTGCTTACAATTGCGGTAAGTATAAGTAATAATCATTCAAGGTTTGTTTATAAATGTGCCCTCAAGCATTGACAGTTATGGCGTAGTTTAAGAGCGTACTTTTCGCCAAGACGTATTTTGATATGCAAAGATGCTGTTGGGCATATAATTATACAGACACTTATTGAATTTAAGTTATGGAATATATGGAGTTGACTAAGTAATGATTGACAACGAGATATTAAAATTAGATCAAATTACTAAACATTTCGGTGACACAGAAGTATTAAACGGAATAAATCTCTCCATCCAACAAGGCGAGTTTATTACACTACTGGGTTCTTCGGGATGTGGTAAAACTACGACTCTTCGAATAATAGCAGGTCTTGAAAGTCCAGACAGTGGTAGGGTGTTACTCGAAGGTAAAGATGTAACCTTCGATGAGCCAAACAAGAGGGATGTTAATACAGTATTTCAAAATTATGCACTATTTCCCCATATGGATGTGGAGACGAATATTGGATATAGTCTTAAACTAAAGCGTATCAATAAGGAGACCATTAAGAAGAGGGTCCAGGAATCTCTTGAGCTTGTGCAGCTAAATGGATACGGAAAAAGGATGCCCCATGAACTCTCGGGTGGTGAAAAACAGCGAGTTGCGATTGCACGTGCTATTATTAACCAACCTAAAGTGTTACTTCTCGACGAGCCACTTGGAGCGTTGGATCTTCAGCTAAGACGTAACATGCAGGTTGAACTAAAAAAACTTCAAACCCATCTGGGTATTACATTTTTATATATTACTCACGATCAGGAAGAAGCCATAAACATGTCTGATAGAATTGCAGTTATGCGTGATGGCGTGTTTGAGCAGATTGGTACACCGTCAGAAGTGTATGATCGCCCTAAAACCAGTTATGTTGCGCAATTTGTGGGTATGGCTAATATTATTAATGGAAGTGTTATCTCCCCAAAAGATGACATGGTTGAGTTCTCAGCTACAGGTGGTAAAGGTCTTGTAAAGCATAATGGCATTGTAGTAAAAAGTGACCAGTCTGTTACTGTTGCTGTACGCCGAGAAAATATTCAGCTTTTAAATCAAGCAGATGAGAGTGTTACAGGGCTACGAGCAGTTGTTAAAGAAAAGACTTTTGCTGGGGGATTACTTCAAATTGTGGTTACACTTGAAGATGGAAGTGAGTTAGTGTCAAGCAAACACGGTATTAATTCTATCCTGGAGCCTAATGATCATGTAGTTGTAACATGGGATCCTGAACATGCGGTTATAGTTGACATGGAGGAATCCCTATGAATAAGAAGGATGCTGTAGCGACAAAACAGAAAAGAAGAAAACAACAATCAGGAATATCTATATTAAACTTAATGCCCATATATTTTTTTACAATTATTTTTGTAGCGGCACCATTGATTTATATGTTTGTGCTTAGTTTTATGCAAAGGGCAGATGGTTGGGGTGTGCAAATCAAATTTACACTTAAAAACTATTTAAACATTCTTGAGCCTATCTATTTAAGGACTTTTGCAGAATCCTTTAAGCTTGCTATTATAACCACTTTATTTAATGTGCTTATTGGATACCCATATGGTTATTTTATGGCAAAACTGAATGAGGTATGGAAAAAGCGAATGATGCTTTTAATTATGATACCTTTCTGGGTTAGTTCGTTAATGCGTTTGTACGGATGGGTTATTATATTCAGAGCAAATGGATTGCTTGATAAGTTTTTAATGTCTATTGGTCTAATTAATGACCCACTTAAGCTGTTATATACATACCCTGCAGTTGCTGTGGGGATGATTTACGCTTTGCTACCGTTTATGATCCTTTCTGTCTATTCCAGTGCAGAAAAACTTGACTGGAGCATTGTTGAGGCTTCACGAGATTTGGGAGCAAATCGTTTGCAGGCGTTTTTGACAGTTACCATAAAGATGACGTTACCTGGTCTTATGTCGGGAGTGGTTTTAACATTTATCCCTTCTATGGGGCTGTTTTTTATAGCTGATATTCTTGGTGGTAATAAAGTGGTACTAGTAGGTAATTTAATACAGGAACAACTAATGAAGGCTCATAACTGGCCGTTTGCCGCGGCGCTTTCTGTAGTACTAATGGTACTAACAAGCCTTATGATCAACCTCTATAGGAAACTTACTAATGTTAAGGATTTGGAGGGGTTGGTATGAAAAAAAACAGAACTAAACTTCCAAATGTTTTCTTAGGTTTTATAACGGTGGTAATGTATCTACCAATCCTGATAGTTATAATATACTCATTTAATGAAAGCAGGATAAGCTCTGTTTGGGAAGGTTTTTCGTTAAAATGGTATGGAGAGTTATTTCGAGATAAATTCATACTTGAAGCATTGATAAACAGTATTGTGTTGGCAACATTGAGCAGCATAGCAGCTGCTATTATTGGGACACTTGGTGCAGTAGGTATGGCTCGTGTAAAACTGCGCAGCAACAGCATGATAGAATATGTTTCAACACTGCCTATAATGATTCCTGAAATTATACTAGGTATTGTTTTTTTACTATTCTTTTCTTTGTTAGGGCTGCCCTTTGGTATGATAACGCTGGTTCTTGCGCATACTGCATTTTGTATTCCCTATGTGTTTATTATGGTTAAAGCAAGGCTGGCGGGAATGGATAAGAGTCTTTCCGAAGCAGCAAGAGATCTTGGAGCGAGCGATTGGCGTGCTTTCCTTGATATTACGCTACCCCTGATTTTCCCTGCCATTGTTTCAGGAATGATATTATCTTTTGCTATGAGTTTTGATGATGTGGTTATTAGTATGTTTGTTACCGGCGTAAACACTAATACTTTACCACTTAGAATTTATACTCAACTAAAAACGGGAGTAACACCGAAAATTAACGCTTTATGCACACTCATGGTGGGCTTTACAATTCTACTATGTTTACTTTCTGCATATATTGGGAAGAAATATAACAAAAATCGTTTGGAGGAGAGACAGTCACTATGAAAAAATTAAAGATTTTCACAATTGCGCTTATGCTTTTTGTTAGCATGAGCTTAATCACCGGTTGCACACCAGCAGGAACAACTAGCAAAACACTTAATTTATTTACTTGGGAAGGAATGTTCCCACAGGAAGTTCTCACTGGCTTTGAAAAAGAGACCGGCATATCCATTAACTATAACAACTTTGACTTTGATGAAACTATGCTGGCTAAGTTGCAAGCTGCCAAAGGTGGAGATTATGATTTGGTTATCGCTGATGATTATATAATTGAAGTGGTAATTGAAGAAGGTCTTGCACAGAAGCTTGATAAATCAAAGCTAGAGAACTATAGCAATATTAATCCTATCTATCAAGGGCAATTTTATGATCCTACTGATGAGTATACCATCCCGTATGGAGCAGGAGTGCAGACCATTGTATTTGACCCCAGCCGTGTGGACATAGATATTCAAGGGTATGCTGATCTATTCCATCCTTCATTAAAGGATAATGTAGGCGTTATTGCAAACCATCGTGTTATAAATGGATTAGCATTGAAAATACTTGGAGAGAGCTATAATACTGAGGATATCGCAACGATTGAAAAAGCAGGGGAAAAGCTTCGTGAACTGGCACCCAATATTCGTGTTATCAAAGATGACAATTTACAGGATGATTTACTTTCAGGTGAGGTAAGTGCAGCGGTTATGTACACATCACAGGTAACGATGGCCATGCTAACAAATCCGGACTTAAAGGTGGTATATCCGTCCGAGGGCATTGGTTTTGGGATAATGGCAGGCTTCATTCCATCAAAAGCTCCAAATGCTGACGCTGCACATGCATTTATGGACTATCTTCTAAGACCAGAAATAGCCGCACAGTATTTTGAATGGTTGGGATATTACAGTACTAACAAAGCTGCAGATTCCCATATAAACGAGGAATACAGAGAATTTTTAACATTACCAAGTGATTTTACAGGTGAGACCGAAATGATTAAAGGACTGGGTGCTGAGGCTGAAGAAGCTCATACAAAGGTTTGGACAGAGTTTAAAGCCGAGGCAGGACAAAATTAGATTTTGAATACTTTATAAAAGACTGCCGGCGGAGTCGACGCTCTTTTTAAAGAGTAATAATTTTGATATATTAACAATAGATTTTAAGGGTGGCTTTCTTGGGTACTACTGATGGTGCTGTATTACTACTAACAAGAAAGCCACCCTTAAAAGCATTAGGCGTTGTTGTCAAGCTTTTTAACACTATCCTTATAAACGATTTCGCCTTGTATTATTCTAACTCCGTGTTTAAGTTTCACATGATTCATTCTATCCATTAAAATGCGTATACTTTTTCTTGCCATTTCTTTTACATTGACGTCATAGGTTGTGATACCAATATCACATAACCCTGGATATAAAAAGTTATCAAAGCCTACGACTGAAATATCATCGGGAACCTTATAATTTATCTTTTTCAGATTTTTAATTAGTGTACTTGCAGTAAGGTCGCAATTACAAACAAAAGCAGTAGGCATTTTTTTTGGGAATTTAACCTCAAAGCTTGCAACATCTTCAGTTTCCCAATCCCTATCATCCATTATCCACTCATCTGGTATTTTTTTACCATGCTCCAACATAGATTTGGCATAGCCAAAATACCTATCGGTAATACTGCTGGTATAAAGTAGTGTGCCAACATAAGCGATATCTGTGTGTCCCATACTAAACAAATAATTTGTTAACATATATGTTCCATAAAAACCGTCGGAAATAACAGAATCACAATCATTGAAATCGTCAAAAAAGTCCAAGCAAACCATCGGAATTGAGCTATCCTCACGTATTTTTTGAATGTATCCGTTTTTCGGTCGCCCAATCAAAATAATACCATCAACCTTTTTCTCTTTTACAAGTTTTGGTAACTCTTGCTTTCCTTCATCCTCTACATTTATCACTTCTAACATTGTAAAACAGCCTTCATTTACAGCTATAGTAACAACTTCTTGATACATTATCCAGTAAAACGAATTATCTATCCCAAAGTATCTACCGGGAACAATAATACCTATGTTCCGGCTTTTATCCTTTTTGGCACGATCTACTGCAGAAGGTTGTTTATAACCTAATTTATCAGCAAGCTCTTTAATTTTTTGCCGTGTTTCTTCACTGACGCCTTTTTGCCCTGAAAGTGCTTTTGAAACTGTAACATTGCTTACATTAAGCTCTTTAGCAATGTCTGATAATGTGATCCTTTTTGACATTTCAATACCTCGTATACGTATTAGTTAAATTTAACTTAATTATTATGGAAATAACCAATTATTAATCTATTTTAACCTTAAAATCTTTTTTTTTCAACCGATAAATTCTACCTTAAGTATGCAGCATGCAAAGTGCCTTTATAAGCTTGCTTATAGTCTGAATTCTTATATTTTTGATGTTTACGGTAAGTTAGTTGCATTTTTCCAAAAACTTCGTGTGTTAATTAAATGCACCACAAGGTATGCTCGCTGTGGTGCATTTTAGCTTCTGCATATTGTTTTATGAAATATTCATTAAAAAAGTGTACCTTTCTAATTTTATCTTTTACCGATTTCTGTATCCGATTCAGTAACCGAACTATGTTTTTTTATATAATTTATAATTTCATCTATATGAGTAAAAGCTAAGGCTACGTAGCTATCTGCAGCACCATAGTAAATAGCAATTTTTCCGCTATCTGAATCATGGATTGTAGCACAAGGAAAGCATACGTTTGGAACAAAACCACGTTCCTCATACCATTCCTCCGGTGTTAAAAGGAAGTTTTCGCATCTATATTTTACAATCGAAGGGTTATCAATGTCTAATATGGCGCCTCCCATACTATAAACATATCCGCTACAAGTGCCATTTACACCATGATAGAGCAAGAGCCATCCTTCTGATGTTTCAATGGGTGCAGCACCCGAACCAACTTTTAAATTTTCCCACCAGCTATTCCCAACTCCCATAACATGCCTATGTTTTCCCCAATATACCAAGTCTGGGCTTTGGCTTAAAAAGATATCTCCAAAAGGTGTATGACCGGTGTCACTTGGACGACTTAACATAATGTAATTGCCGTTTATTTTCCTCGGAAACAAAACTGCATTTCGATTGTATGGGATAAATGGATTTTCTAATCTTACAAACTTTTTAAAGTCCTTTGTTTTAGCTAAGCCTATTGAAGGACCATAGAAATCCTGACACCACATAATGTAATAGGTGTCATCAATGTTCACTAATCGTGGATCATATGCATATTTAGGCATAAAGGGTTTTCCGTTTTCGTCTTCGAACAAAATTTTCTCTTTATTAATTTCCCAACTAATGCCATCCTTGCTTCTGCCTAGATAAATATTGGGGATACCATTGACCTGTTCTCCACGAAATACGCCGACAAATCCATCACGATATGGTATTACAGCGCTATTGAAGATTCTGGAAACACCCTCTACTGGATTCCTATGTATAATAGGGTTGTCTGAATATCTCCAAACTGGTGCTCCAGAATGGTTAGCGGGCTTATCTTGCCAAGGGATATTTTTTACTGAAGGACTTATCATTTTAATTTTGTTCATATTATCTTCTACCTTTCTGTTTTGTTATATCCAACTAATGTTGGAGTATATAAATTAAAATAATTACAAAAATAAATACAGTGTAAAACCCTTTATAGTCTACTGAAAGACAAAAATTTGTAATTAGTTGTTGTTAGATCAAAAAGCATTAACTGACTTACTGATTTAATTAAAACATGTAGAGCTACGTGCAAAAGACTTTATTTAATATTTACCAAGTATGCAAATTGATCATCGTTATCTAACCTTCCAGTTAACTTTTGCAAATGTATCATTTGAATAAAAATTGGAATTTCAAGTACAAAGATAATTAATGATCCGCATAACGCTAAAATGGTTGCTAATGTGCCTGAAAAAAACATAACACACAAAATCATAACAATAAAAATCATAATTAAAAGATGTACTTTTGTGAACATACTAATAACAACTTCAGTTAAGTTTATTTTTTCATTTACAAACGTATGGTAGCCAGCAATATAAAACATAAACGACAACAATAATGCTGTTATAACAAGGCATATGACAGAGTATGTGTAATGACCTGAATTGGCCATTATAACCATACATATAATATTTAATACAATAATTGTATTAACTGAAAAAAACCTTAATAACTTCATAGATGCCTTTAGGTACACAAAATATGTCTTTACAATGCTGTCGCTTATATCTAGTTTTTTATATATAATATCTCTGCCTATGTAAAATGAGGCACCAATAGCAGGAAACAGCAATATAGTACCTGACAGACATATTGTTAAAGAGCATAATAGACTACTGAAAAATACTATATGAACAGCAGATACAAACTTATAAAAAGGAGTCTCTCGAATCATGATTTAATAGCACCTGCCAATCCATAATAAATATATTTTTGCAAGAATATAAAGGCAATCATTATAGGTATAATTCCAAGGAATATAGCAGCAGCAACAATTTCGAATGGTGTGGCTGTATTACCGAAAAACTTATATAAAGCAACTGTAAACGTCTGTACATCCTTACGCAAATATAGGTTTGGAATGTAGAAGTCGTTGTAGTACCCTATGCCATTAATAATAACGAGAGTTGTACAGGCGGGTTTTAGTAGTGGAAGTATTATGCCCCAATATATTCTTAAATAGCTAGCACCATCTATAAGCGCCGACTCGTCAAGATCTTTTGGGATTGAGTTTAACTGGTTTAGCATAATATAAATGCCAATGATATTAACACCTGAATAAAGGAGTATTACACTTAGCATTTTATTTACTAGTCCCATTCTATATATAATTTGAAACACAACTGTCTGAGTAGTTACAACGGGTATGAACATCGTTAACGTAAATAATATATGAACTAATTTTTTCCCGGCAAAATCAAAACGATGCAAAACATAAGATACCATAGTTGTAAATATAGTCTGGATTGTAAGGGAGATAACAAGAATGATAGTTGTGTTCAAAAGTGCCTTGCCTAAATTACCTACCCGAATAGCATATTTAAAGTTGTACATATTAAACCAGTTTTCTGGAGGAGTCAATACGCTTGTAGTCGTGTATTCCACACCCGTCTTAAATGCCATAAATACAAGTGGCATAACAGGTATGATTACAAAAACACATGCTGCTATTAAGACTACGTACCGTAGTATTTTATAAAACTTACTCTCACTAATCATATAGGGTCCACCTCTTGTCAAAGACTTTTTGTATGCTTACAGCTATTACAACAATAATAAATACCAGAATAGAAAGGGCTGCAGCAAACCCTACTCTATTTTCAGAAAATGCACTTTGTTGTATTTGGATAACTGGAGTTACGGTTCCGTTGGATCCGTTGAGCATTATATAAGGGATTTCGAATACCTGGATAGAACCTGAAATACTTAATAATACATTAATAAACAGTATATGTAATATCGATGGGATAGAAATATAACGTATTTCCTGCCATTTTGTACTTCCGTCTATAGATGCTGCTTCGAATAATTCTGTGGGAATTGCTTGAAGCGCACTAAAAAACATTATAAAATTCAGTCCATAATATCTCCATATACTGATTGACGCAATGGCTGGATTTACCAATCTTAAATTGTGAAGCCATTGCTGAGCTAGTCCACCAAGTCCAGAAAATCTAAGCAATGAGTTAAACGTTCCAGAATTATTAAAAAAGATAATAAAAATAGTTGATACAATAACGCCATTTAGTAGGTAGGGAACAATCAATACTCCTTTGAAAAAATTAATACCTCGAAATTTCCCATTTACAAATATAGCAAGCACAAAAGCGAATATTAATTGAGGTATAGCTACTATCATATACCACATACAGTTTTTAAACAGCTTGATATACTGTGGATCTGTGAAAAGTCTTTTATAATTTCGTATCCCTACCCAATTTGGGGTAGTAACACCGTTGTAATCTGTAAAACTTAAAAATACATTACTAACAATTGGAATATAGGAAAACACCAATAGGTGGATAACCGGTATTACCAAAAATGAAAATATGAGTATTCTAGTACCCTTTGTTCTAACCATAACATTTTCCTCTCTATATCTTTCACATTTAAAAACAGAGTACTGCTTAATGAAAGAATGCCTCTTCAGTAGAAGAGGCATTTTAAACTAATCTACCCACTCAAGTCCTAATTCGTTTTTGTATTCTGCATATGCCTTGTTTTGAATCTCTACTTGCTTATTATATGCAGTCCAATCATCTGGTTTTGTTACATCAAGAGAATCAAATAATAAACCAACATATTTATAGTCAGCCCATAAACCTGCTTCTTCTAATACCTTTTGATTAGCCACTGTATTTTCATCGTTTGCAGGTTGTAACAATACGTTACAGTCGCCTGATGCTACCAAATCATCGATAATTGCGTAAAGCTCCGGAACGATAGGTTCAACACCTTTCTTGTTGGCAATAAAACCGCTGTCAGCAATAAACTGAGCATCCTTAGCAATATACTCTATGAACATTCTGGCAGCTTCTTTATTCTTAGAGAACTTACTAATTGACCAGTTATCGGCAGGAGCTGCCAACACATATCTACCTTTACCGAAATCAGGTGCTGGTGCGAATTTTATAATGGAAGGGTCTTTACCATCGGGGACACGACCTTGAATCTGTGGCACAACCCATGAACCAAACAGCATCATTGCAGCTCTACCATATGCAACGCTATCCATGGCTACACCAAAGTCTGTATATACTTCAGGCTCAAAAAATCCGTCAGCTTTCCATTGTGTATATATTTTAATTGTTTTACCAAATGGAGCTATTTCTGAAAATGGATTTTCAGTCTTCAGACATTCCGCGAATACGTTAGCATTCCCTGCTACATATCCAGCAAAGTCCTGAACAGTTGCTAAAGGCCAGTTTTCGACTCTATGTAAGGAAATGGGCGTGATACCTATTGACTTAATTTTCTCACACATCTTATTAAATTCATCTAATGTAGCGGGAATTTCATTATATCCTGCTGCCTTAATAACTTCTTCATTGTAAACAACTGCTTGGTTATATGCTCTGCCTGGCATAATGCTATAGATAACTCCATCTACACCAGGCATTGCTTTTGCGTATTCGCCATATTGTTCAACGCCTTCATCAACAGTACAATACGGCTCGCAATATGCCTTCCACTCATCAAGACTCCAATTAGGACAAGTAAATACATCAACACTGTCGTCTTTAACTTGGAATAATGGGCGTAATTCCTCTTCGTTAGTAACCACATTCAGCTCGACATTGATTCCTGTTTCTGCTGTGAAATCTTCGGCTAAGTACTTCAAGAACGCGGTATTTTCTACATCACGATATGTATTACCCTGTTCATCCTTTTTTTCTTCACCTAGAACTCTATTTCCCATGTGCGTATACACTCTGATAGTCGTACCTTTAAGAGATGATGGGTCTTCCGAGCTAGTTCCACCTGTGCTACTTGGAGTGTCTGGTGCAGTTGTTCCGCCTGGAGCCTCTACACCGCAGCCCACTAATGAAATCATCATTACGATTGCTGTTAGAATAGCTAAGAATCCTTTTGATTTCATACTTTTCCCTCCTAATATAATAGTAATTTTAGCTAAAATAGCCTAATTTAATTATAGTTATTGTGGATAAATTAGTCATCATTATTTATTGTACTTTTATCATTATTTATTATACTTTTTATTTAACTATTGCTTTGTTTGTAACAATATATTAAAATAGCTGTTAAGATCATAGTATATTTGTGCAAGTTTTTAATATAAAGCTAATTATTCGACATCTAAACCTAAAATTAATCAAAATAAAGCCTAAATTTAGTTAAATAAATTAAACTTGCATAACAAATGAATGATAATAAGTATATCAGGGGGTTGTCATGTATACTAATAAAGTTATTTTTGATGTTAAAAATCCAGATGTTTCGTTAAGCAAGGCAATAGCAAAAGTAAAAAGGTACCCCAAGCCTCCTAATATCAATAAGGAGATAATTGACAATCTTCTCTTTGTTCAATCTTACGCAGATGTCGAGGCTTCGTATCCACATCATTATGATATATCCAATCTTGATTCTTTTAGCCTAATCTATACAGAAGCTGGAGCAGGTCGAATTTCATTTAATAGTCGTTCTTATATTATGAAAAAAGAAACAGTTATGTTTATAAATTGTAAGCATTGCCATACGATTGAAATTAAGATACCGCTTTGGAAATACAAAATATTTTTTATTTCTGGTCCTTCGGTTTCTTTTTTTTACAATAACTACATAGAAGATGGTGAAAATTTGCATACATTTCTTCCCGATTCTTTGGTTCCAGATAAAATAAATTTCTTGTATGACAATTTATCCAATCCACATAATGTACCATTAGTACATTCAAGATATATTTACGAACTACTTTTCGAGTTGCTAATAGAAAAAAGCAGGCTACGCAAGGAACATTGTACATGCGATTATATTTACCAGATAAAACACGACTTTGATTTTCACTATATGGATGATATATCTTTGGAATTTCTTGAACAAAAGTATCATGTAAGTAAATCTCATATATGCAGGGAATTTAAGAAACGCTTTCTTATGACACCGATTCAGTATCAGAATTATAGGAAAATAGAGGTTTCAAAAAGAATGCTGTTGAATACTGATAAGAGGATAAATGAGATAGGTAGGATGGTTGGTTTTGAAAACCCTAATAATTTTATCAGGAATTTCAAAAAACATACAGCCGTTACCCCATCAGAGTATCGTAAACAACATATAGCAGATATACTTGTGCCAAGTTCAAGGATATGATAATTTTAAGTGGAGGCATATCTTTATAAATGCTGCATGAAAATGCGATGCAATAAAATGTATGCAAAAAAGACCTTCTAGGGGGAGATGGTTTAATGATGACTATAACAGAACTTATTATGAATTTTGGTATTGGCATTGATACGGATGATAATGATATTTGTAGTTGTGGGAAAGTACATAGAGCAGATATAAAAGAAATTATTATACAAGAAGGTGCCCTAAGTATAGTTCCAAGCCTTGTTAAGAAACACGGTGGCTTAAAAGCATTTATTATTGCTGATAAAAATACATTTATGGCAGCCGGAGAAACTCTTTGCGAAAACTTAAGTGATGAAAACATCCCATTTTCTTTGTATGTTTTTGACAACGAAGATTTAAAACCCGACGAATTTGCAGTCGGACAGCTTGTTATGCACTTCGACACCGAATGTGATTTTATTATTGCAGTGGGTTCTGGTACTTTAAATGACATTGGTAAGGTATTAGCCAGTATTACTGATAAACCTTATATGATCGTGGGGACAGCTCCTTCTATGGATGGTTTTGCATCCGCAACATCATCTGTAATAAGAGATAGTATAAAAGTAAGTCTTAATACCGTTTGCCCTACAGTTATAGTGGCTGATCTGGATATTATGTGCCAAGCACCAGACCAGCTTTTGCAGGCGGGTATTGGGGACATGTTGGCAAAGTATATTAGTATATGTGAGTGGCGGGTTTCTCATTTTATATCAGGTGAGTATTACTGTGAAAAAATCGCTGCCATAGTGCGTAGTGCTGTAAAAAAATGCATTGAAATACCAAATTTGTTTAGCAAAGAGCCACTATCAATCAAGCCATTGATTGAAGGTTTAATTTTTACAGGTGTGGCTATGAGTTTTGCAGGAGTATCGCGACCTGCATCCGGCATGGAACACTATTTCTCTCATATTTGGGATATGCGTGAGCTTGCGTTTAACACACCAGCTACTTTACATGGAATTCAATGCGGAACTGCAACATTTCTATGTCTTCGAATATATGAATATATTACAAGTATTGTTCCAAATCGTCAAAAGGCTCTGGACTTTGTAAATCATTTTTCAGTAGAAAACTGGAATGATTTTCTTGTTCAATTCTTAGGTGAGGAAAGTGCCCATACTGTGATTGAGCTTGAGAAAAAAGAGAAAAAATACGATCTGCGATCCCATCAGAGTAGGCTTGAGGCTATCGTTGAAGGTTGGGATGAAATTGTAAAGATAATATCAGAGGAACTGCCTAATATAGAATGGTTAGAGAATTATATGGCTACGGTAGGAATACCAACCAATCCTGCCGAATTAGGTCATCCGAATACAGAGGTGCAGCATGCATTTTTAGTGACAAAAGACATCCGGGACAAATATATTGGAAGCCGCCTGTTGTGGGATTTAGGACATATTAATGAAGCTATGGTAGCTGTTTTCAGCTAATTATTGTAAAGGTTACATCGCAAAAGCCTATACTAAAACATTGTGTAGAATTTCCTCCTCAACTTTGCTAAAATACAAGTAGCATCAAATTAATTAAGAAGACTTTTAGGAGGCCTATTATGCAACTTATTCATTCGGACGGAAAGACTACCTACTCATATCAATTATGTCGTATTTCTTTTTTAGTTGAAATTTGTTATGAAAAAGATGGAAGGCTGCAAAAAATTAGACCAAAACTCGAAGTATGGAAGGATATACCTTGTAAAGATGGGTTGGACTTATGCGATACAACAACAATTGATAAATGGAATAATGAAGACATTGAGATTTATCGGGAAATATCCTATATTAGAAATTCTTCAGAACAATTCCGAATGCGCATATGCATAAGAAACATCGGTGATGGTGATATTCGCCTACACTATGCCGCTCCAGTTGTAATTGAAGGCCAAAAGAATATTCAGGTTGGGTCGGAACCTATTACTGACAACTTTTTTTATAGGCAGGGAAGACATAAAAATGACCTGCCTTCGATCTGTAAAATAGGTGTTTACGATGAAAGCTTTGAAGACGCTATAGGAAGCGTGCTTGAAACTGGTACAGGTCAGGAGAAAAATGAATCAACATATCAGATTGTCAGTGACCAATTAACTGTCATAAAGTCTTCGAAAGATGAAGAAGCTCAAATCTTATTTGGCTTTTTGACGGGCAATAATCAGTTTTTTGAATCAATTCTTTTGTTAAACCCGGATAGAAGCTTTAAATCATTTGTGTGCAAAACCGATTATAATATACGATTAGTACAAGGAGCTACAGTGGAAGGTGAGTGGCTTAGAATTGATTGTCGTCAAAACTTGGAACAAGCTATTGAAGATTTTGCATGTGACAAAGCAAGGATTAATAATGCTTTAAGAAGCAAAACACCACCGGCTGTGTATTGTACTTGGTATTATTATGGTCAAACGGTAACTTATGAAGACGTAAAAGAAAATCTTGATGAAATAGTACGAAAAAAACTACCCTTTGATGTTTTTCAAATTGATGATGGTTGGGAAGTAGCTGTTGGAGATTGGCGCAATAATGAGAAGTTTCCAAAACCTATGAAGAACGTTGCGGATGAGATTCGTGAAGCGGGGTTGATTCCTGGTATTTGGACCAGCCCTTTTATTACCGATAGAAATGCGCCAATAGTTTCTGAGAACTATGAATATATTTTGAAGAATTCTAAAGGTGAGCCTTGTCTTTTCCCAATGAATGATAGAATATTCTATATCTTGGACATTACAAATCCTGAAGTGATTTCTCTTGTGAGGCAGCTCTATCACATGCTAAGGTATGATTGGGGTTTTATTTATCATAAATTGGATTTTACAAGAGCCCCTTTAATACAGGAAGATGCTGTTTTTTATGATGATACTATTACTCTCGTTGAGGCGTACCGAGCTGCTGTTCAAGCTGTCAGGGACGGAATAGGGGAAGATGCTTACTTTTTAATGTGCGGTGGTTTGTATGATCCACTCATTGGCATTGTAAATGGTCAAAGAATTGGATCTGATGTGTTAAGCATGTGGAGTTCAAATATTCAAAAGGGTGGAAAGACAGCTCCGTTTACTATTAAACAGAATTTATTAAGATACTTTATGAACCACTGGTGGGACAATGATCCTGATTCACTAATGGTAAGAAGGCAAGAAAAACCTTCCCGGGGTTTACGTCTTACTTATGGTTTGCTAAACGATGAAGAAGTAAAAACTTCGGTATTAAATCAGTACCTTGGTGGCGGTATGATTTGCTCAACCGAGCCATTAAAGACTATCAGTGATGATCGCCTGTTCCAGTTAAAGCACATCATTCCTGTTGAAAATGTTAAAGTAGTTCCCTTAGATTTGTTTAGTGGAAAACGTTACCCTTCATTGATAAAAGTACATCTTCCAAAACAGAGGGCTTTTCAGCTCTGTTATATCAACTGGTCGGATGAGGAGACAATACCTGTAAAACTGACACTGAATAAAGAAGTTTTAGGGGATTATTATCAGAATAATAAAACCTATACTGTGGCTGAGTTCTTTAGTGGAAATATTATTAGAGGCATTAAATGCAATGAAACTATAGAGCCAGGCAATATTAAGCCTCATGGTTCCATATTAATAAAAGTAATTGTCGAAGACGATGAACCTTACGTTTTACACAGTAATGCACACTTTTCAATGGGTGAAGAAGTAGAAAAATTACAAATTGTTGGGGATGAGTTGGTATTTGAAATGAATTACCTTTTTGAAACTCCATCCACTTATATTGTTGGATTACCTGAAGGTGTTACATGCCATGAAAAGGGTTCTGGATATCAAGGTAAAGGTGATATTGTTGAAATTGAAGTAAATCAGAGAAGGAAATATTCGTATAAAATAAAAGTATCCAAATAAACTTGATAATTGAAATTAAAATATAGGGGGTTACTATGAAAAACGATAATAAAGGGACAAACAATTGGGAGGTTGTGTCACCAGAAGCAGTAGGTATTCCATCCAAGGCAGTTTTGGATTTTATTAATGAGTTAGAGCAAGAAGAGTTATGCATTCATGGTTTTATAATGATGAAAGATGACAAGGTGTTTGCAGAAGGCTACTATGCACCATTTCACGCTGATTTTCCGCATAGAATGTTTTCAGTAGGTAAAAGCTTTACTTCTATTGCCATAGGACTTCTGCAAGAAGAAGGGAAATTATCAATACATGATAGGATTTGCGATTATTTTCCCGATAAGCTTCCTGAGGAAGGTGCTCACCCATATATACTGCAGACTACAATACGAGATATGCTTATGATGGCGTCACCGCATCAGGGAACTACGTACAAACTTATGGATAGTGAGGATTGGGTAAAAACATTTTTCCACTACAAGCCTGTTCGTTACCCTGGGACAAGCTTTGTATATGATACATCTGCAACTCATGTGCTATCTGCACTTGTAGAAAGAATAAGCCAAATGTCTCTTTTGCAATATCTAAAAGGTAAGATTTTAGATAAGATAGGCTGTTCAGATAACTTTAGATGGTTAACAGATCCAGAAGGGATTTGCCAAGGAGGTTCTGGCTTAATCTGTCCTTTGAGAGATTTAACAAGAGTTGCATCCCTATGTCTGAATGGTGGAGCATACAATGGAGAACAGCTCATTCCGATAGACTACTTAGAAGAAGCAACCTCAAAACAGATAGATACATCTCTTCAGCCAAGTATTGGCGAACAACAAGGGTATGGCTACCAGTTTTGGAGGACTCAGAATAATGGTTTTGCGATGTTTGGGATGGGAGGACAACTTGCGATTTGCCTTCCAGAGTATAACTTCTTGTTGACCACGATGGCCGATACCCAAGGTAACCCATGTGGAATCCAAGGTATCTATAAAGCCCTTTGGCAACAAATTCTACCCTACCTTAAAGAAAATAAAGGTAAAATAGAAGTTAATGATATTTATTCTAGAAAACTTAAGGAAAAAATATCGAAATTAGAAATAAGTCCTGAAAAAGGCTCTTTGACATCCCCAATCGCTGCTGAAGTTAGTGGAAAAAGATATTCTTTAGCACCCAACCCTACGAGAATAGCACAGTGTCATTTTGAGTTTAGCGATGGCGAAGGAGTGTTTTACTACACAAGTAATACGGGAGAACATGAGATTTCGTTTGGGATTGGCTCTATTAAGCAGCAGATCTTCCCAGATATAAATCTATTAAGTATATCGTCTGCTGCATGGGTGGAAGAAAATAAGTTACATTTGCGCTCCTTTATAATAGATGAATTGCCATCTAGCGTAAATATGACAGTTACTTTTGTAAAAAACACAATTACGTTAGTAATGAAAAAGACAGCTGAGATGAAGCTGGAAAACTACCAAGGGTTTGCTTCAGGAGAGATGATCGATAAGTAAAAAAGTTGATATATTTGATAAAAGATAAGAAGAGGGCGCTTTTGCGCCCGTTCTTTACGTTATGCGCTCAAGAGCGCACCATATCAAAAGATAAAAGCATTATAAATTTAGAAGAGAGGTTAATATGTCACATAATTGGAAGGCAGACTTATCTATTTTAGGTATTACAATTGTTTGGGGTTCATCTTTTATACTGATGAAAAATTTAATGGATTACACCCCAGTTTTTGCATATTTATCACTGCGCTTTGTTTTAGCTTCTGTTGTACTTTGTATTTTGTTTAATAAAAGGCTAAAGAATGTAAATATACAAGTATTAAAATGGGGTTTACTAGTTGGCTTAATGGTATTTGGAGGTATGATGTTCCAAGTAGCTGGACTACAATATACCTCAGCCTCAAATTCAGCCTTTATAACAGGACTTAATGTAGTTATGGTTCCTATATTATCGGCGCTATATTTAAAAAAGAAACCAAGTAATTATGCTTTTGTAGGGGTATTTATGGCTGCTATAGGACTGTTCTTTCTCACCGGTGCATTCGAGTTTAATTATAATAAAGGTGATTTTTTGACATTGTTGTCTGCTGTTTGTTTTGCTTTCCAAGTTATTTTCATTGATAAAGCAACATCAAAACACGATCCCGTATTAATTGCTGTTTTGCAAGTATCAACGGCAGCAGTGTTTTTTACTATTATATGGGGATTTCAGAAATTTTCACTTCCAGTTGTTAATACTACTCTTATAACTACAATTTTGTGGACGGGTGCGCTGGGAACTGCCCTTGCATTTGGCGTGCAAACAGTTGCTCAAAAATATACCTCTCCGACAAGAACTGCTTTGATTATTGCATGCGAACCTGTTTTTGCAGCTATCTTTGCATGGATAATACCTAACAGTGCTGGTGTTACTGAAAGACCTACTCTTTATACAATAATGGGGTGCTTGATGATTTTCACAGGTATGTTACTTAGCGAAGTACCGGCTCTGAAGCTTGGTAACAAACAAAAACAATCATGCCAAACCAGGATGTAGAATTGTTTTTATTTATCATGGATGTAAAATAATGTAGTTTATTTGAATAAAACTAATCAAAAGTTTATAATTGACCATATAGGGATAAATATATAGTACAACAGCATTACAGTCTAATGGAGAATGGTATTAAAAAAGTTAAAAGGGAAAGGTGACAATATGATAAGTAGTATTAAAGATCGTGTAACATTGAATAACGGCGTTAAGATGCCATGGCTTGGCTTAGGAGTATGGAAGGTAACAGAGCCAGCAGAACTTGATTTTGCAGTTAAGACTGCTTTAAAAGTAGGATATAGGGCCATTGATACAGCGGATGCATATGGGAATGAAGAGGGTGTTGGTAAGGCTATACGCGAATCGGGAATTCCCCGTGAGGAACTTTTTATAACTACCAAGCTATGGAATCGTAATCAAAGAAAAGGTTATGATGCTACATTGAAGGCCATTGAAAACAGCAGAAAGAGGTTGGGGCTTGAGTACATTGACTTGTTTTTAATACACTGGCCAGTGAAAGGTAAATATATTGATAGCTATAAAGCCATGATAAAGCTATACAATGAAGGGTTGATCAGGGCAATTGGTGTATCTAATTTTCATATTCACCATCTTGAACATTTAATGAGAGAAACAGATGTTGTTCCTGTGGTAAACCAAATTGAACTACACCCATGGCTAAACCAAGGTCCAGTTATCGAGTTCTGTAAAAAGCATAATATTCAGGTTGAAGCATATAGTCCGCTTATGGGAGGACGACTTAGTGAGATACCTGAGATTGAGAATATTGCAAAGAAATATCAAAAAACTCCAGCTCAGATTGTACTAAGGTGGGATCTGCAAAGAGAAATAGTTATTATTCCAAAATCTGTTAGAGAAAATAGAATTATTGAAAATTCACAGATTTTTGACTTCACATTATCAGATGAGGATATGGAAGCAATAAACGCTCTAAACAAAGATAGAAGATTTCTTCCCGATCCAGATAATGTAACATTTTAAATGCTTTTAGTATGTATGGTTGAGAGACTCATTCAATAAAGAATTTAAGAATATTATAAGACCCCTTCTATGGTGAGTGCCAAATGAAGGGGTTTTCTACAAATATCTGAATAGTTAAAGATCACTCTAAACTGATTTATCTTGACTATAAATAGATGGCTGGTGTGTCAAAACTGCTTAAGCTAAATGTAGCAACCCTGGATTTATACTGTAATATAATCTTGAATATTATCTTGCCTAAGCATCTTAGCCAACTCTAAGGAATTAGTAATAGGTTCATTAATAATAATGCCCCCACGCGCAATGTCCTGTACTTGGTGAAAATCCGAACCAGACAACATTTTTAAATTATATTTTTTAGCAAAATCCAAAGCTTTTTGGTTATTTGAATTATGCCTGGGGTTTCCATTGTGTATCTCAACTCCATGCAGATATTCGGGGTTTGCAGGTGTTACCGTCACCCTGAAAGGATGAGCTTGGTAGATGAGCATTTGGGTATTTTCTATAAACTCTCTAAAGGTTTTTATGTTCATATCATACAAAGCTGGATTTTCATATAAGAATTCTTTGTCGAAACCAAAAACAAGATAGTCGTTAAAGTTTTCACTAAATCTAAGCTCCATCCCAAGGATAACTTTTAAACCAACTTCTTTGCCTTCTTCAAAAGCTGTAGTATATCCGGACAGAAACTGATCTACTTTTTGCTGCCAATTAGTATATGGTAAGCTCTCGAAATAATCCTTAGTGTAGTGATCTGTGATTACAATCCCAGAATAGCCTGCTTTTTTATATAGTTGAACAAGAGTATTTGCGTCAACTTTCCCACAGCTGCTAACCTCTGAAGTGTGAACGTGAGTATCATACTTTAAGTTGTTCATATAGCCCCCATGAAAATGAATTTTACTTATTATATCCAGAAACAAGGATATAAAGTAGTCTACATATATAGGATATAATTCATTCAACTAAAATGCAACCAGCAAAAAACACAAATAATGTAACTACAAAATAAAAAAGTCTATAATAATTGCTTCGCAAAGGTTATCTATTGAAATTCGGTCTCGACAATAACCGCAAATACTTNTTGGTTATCTTTAGCAAATGATAAATAAGATAATTTATTGAAACTAACACTAACAGATCGAATGTATAGTTAAACAGAAAAAGTTGTTTCGAAGTATCTGCTTCTCCATTACCCAAATAAGGCATAGGAAACTGGAAAATGCCTATGGCAGCAATTAACCATATAAGCTCGATTTTTAACTTGATAGAGTTGTTTTTAACTCCTGCAGTACGTTTAAGTATTTTATTATAAGCATCTGTGTATTCCATAAGAGTGACAATAATAATCATTGAATAAAACATTATAATAAACCATAGTTTTTTTGGAAAAAGTTTCTCCCTTAAATCTGACCAGATTGTAAACCTCTTAAATGAAAAAGTATATTCACTTACATCAGTTATCTTATATTTGCCAAGAAAGCTTGAAGTTTGAAAGCTTTGGGCGGCAGTATACTTCATACCATTAATTAGCCTATCCGGGTTTAGGATATAAAATTTAATGATCCTTGCATTACTGATTTTCTCGTTAAATTCTTTTTGTGTTATGTCGGACCAGGGTACATATTTTGCATATTCATCCTTTGGAAGATACGCATGTTTACCTGCTTCAATGGCCATATCCTTTGATAGACCCAGCATTTCCAAATCTCTTTGTGGATTTTTTGAATTTTTCAATATACCATAAAATACGGAATTATATTTTGTATCAACACCACAAGTACTATTTACTTGCAAGTATATGCCGAGGGTATAAAAAACAATCAAGGCAGTTGTGATTAAAACTGCGGATGTAAAGGTAAGGCTAAAGCCTTTTCTTACAGAGCAATGTTGGGTTTTTATGCATAAGGGAAAAGTCATGTCGCTTGTATTTTTATATTTAAGAGTAAAGCACTTGACTATCATAACAATAAAAAAGGGGAGTGAAGTTATGCACTGTATTTTCGAGCCCAAAAAAAGAAAAGATGATATTACAACAAATAAAATATCTGCATTATTTATAGTTATTTTGTTTGAAACATTTAGAATTGATGCAATAAAAAGTAACAATCCAGTTATCATCATTGGCTCGCCATAAAGGCTATTAAACCAAACAAGGTAATTTCCGTCCAGTACGATAAAAAGAGAGGTGATTGTTAAGACAATTATTGTAGATAACTTCTTAATCTTAAGCCACTTGAGACAGAGAAATAATGAAGCTAAGTAAAAAGTTGCATAAACAGCTGCAAGTATTTCTGTATTAAAAATTTTACTTGCTCCAACACTACATATAATCTTAACTAACGAGATTGGATATATCATACTTGTTGTTGGGATTATACCAAGTAACCTTAGAGGATTAGTTGGTGCCATGTTATATTTGTTTTTAACATATCTAAAAAAAAGTATTTCAGAATTCTTAATTGTATTTTCATCTTCATACAATCCAGTAACTATCATAATTCGTTGGAAATCACCTTGATCAGCTACCCCTGGCATGGGCTGGATAAAAAGAACTTGTATTGTTATTAATATCGCAAAAAATAAATAGATCCAAGTGTAATATTTTTTTAAAAAAGCTTTCATATATGCATGAACTCTTTCAAATGTATTTATATAGTGGGTACGAATATTGGGCATTGTTTATTATATCTATACTCAACATGTAATATTCATTAGAGGTTTGATGATGCCTAACAACCTCAGATAATAGCTATTAACGTAGCAAAACAAGCCTATATATCAAGGCTGTATTTGGTTGGGAATCATGTCATAGTAAATATGTTAACAAAGTGTAAATAAAAAAGTTGTTCTGGTAATAAACATAAATTGCGTATATAATATTACTATTGTGTGAATTTACAAAATCAACAACTTTTAGATGGGGGTAGATATTTTTGGCACAGGAAGTTAAGAAGAAGATGGCCACAGACATAAAGATTTTTATTGTTGCATGTACTATTATTGCACTAATTTTAGCTGCTGCAATTGTATATCTATTAATGCCTAAGGATATTGCAATTGTTAAAAATAACAAAGTTACTGAAAATGAACTTGCGTTTAACTATTCTCAGAACCTACAATTTCTTGCCTCTGCTTATGGAGGTCAATTAGATCAGCAGACTATCGTTGCTTATGCAAAACAGCAAGCATTAAGTCAAGCCGTAGAAGTTGAATATTTGCTTCAAGAAGCTAACAATAATGGCTTTACTGTTAGTAAAGAAGATATAAATTCTGCATGGGGAGAGATGGATGCAAATATAAAAAATAACGCTGCAGCATATGGCGTTTCGGTAAATGAGTTTTGCGAACAGGGTTTTGGTGTAAAATACAACAAACTTAAGAAAATTTACAGCGAGAATGTTACTGCTCAAAAATACCGTGAAAAAATAATCGAAGAAATGTCCGTTGATGAAGCTGAAGTAAAGGCTTTTTATGAGGAGAACAAAGATGCTTTCGACTATAATAAAGTAAGCCATATACTCATTGCGGTTGAAGAGGGAGCAGAAGATTCTGTTGTTGAGGAAAGAAAGAAGAAAGCTCAAGATATTTTAGATAGAGTGAATAATGGTGAGGACTTTGCTGAACTAGCTAAAGAGTACAGTGAAGACCCGGGTTCTGCCCAGACTGGCGGTCAATATGATGTTCAGAAAGGTCAGATGGTTCCAGAGTTTGAGGAATGGACATTTTCTCATGAGGTTGGAGACACAGGTCTTATTAGAACAGATTTTGGCTTCCATGTAATGAAATTAGATAGTGTTAACAACACATTTGAAGCAGCAAGGGATACGGTTGAATATTCATTTAAGTCAGACAAGTATCAGACAACCTTACAAGAAGCATTAGGCGAGGGCGGCGAATACCAGGTTGAGATTAAAGACGCGTTTTACGATTTTGCAGGTTAGTACGTAAGACAACAATATTTATTTCCAGTATTCTTGTGTGGCTGTATAATATATTGTGGTTGTGTATGGATGTTTGTCATCACATATCGTACAGCTGATTGTTGTAAAGGTTACATTGGAAAAGCTTTATATTAAGTATAAAATTGGCGGATGCTCGTAAATGCATCCGCCGTTTCGTTTTTCTCTTTTCTCTTTGCTTATTATTCGGTTGAACTAATAGTTGTTTTTTATATTCTCCCTGTTAGCTTTATTTCCTTCTTCTATTTGCCTGTGAAATTCTCTTCTGTTTATATATACCTGTCTTCTCATTTTCATACTTCTATAAACATCTCCACCGAAAAACAAGAAGTAGTTTAGAACTGATGCTATGGCGGCCAGCTTACTGGGTACACTACCAAAAATAACACTGAAAGCAATGATTGCCCAGTTTAACCACGCCAAATACTTAATTTTTACAGGTACAAAGAAAAATAGCAAAATCTCAAAATTAGGAAACAGATAGGCAAAAGCAAGAAATAGAGATAGGTTTAAGTGAGTTGCGTCAGAATAACCAGTTATTAATGCAGCGATTATTGTACCCACCATACCGACTAAGTAATATACGTTCAACTTAAAACTTCCCCAAAGCTCCTCCAAACCACTTCCTAAAATGTAATAAAAATATAATGAAAAGAAAATAAATATAATGCTAAAATTTGGGGGTATAAAGATAAAAGTAATAAGCCTCCATATTTGCCCTTTGTAAACCAGTGCAGGTATAAGTGCCAATTTACTAATTATATTCAATGAAGGCATTAAATAATTTAGTATAAAAACTGCAGCGTTTCCTATTACAATATAGGTCATTAATCCGCTTATTGCATATTTTCCAAACTTTCGTTCAAGTCTATCCAGAAACTTCATCATTAGTTTAGCGCTCCTCTCAACTTGGAAGATAAATGACATGAATAAATTGTATTCGATTTTAATTAATAGATCAAGTTAGCGCTAAACCACATAAGTACTACTTAAATCTTCTTTTTATTTCCTCATATTTTTCCTGGGTAACCAGAGCATCCAGATCTGTGTTTCTAAGTTTTGCAATATAAGTCCAGCGACCGTATGGGTATATTTTATATATCATAGAAATGTTAATAATATAGGATTTATGGCTCCTTAAAAATAAATTATTATCAAGCCTTGCATCAAGATCGTTCAAAGACTCTGAAGTTACAAATCGGTGTCCGTCCGAAGTATATATAACAGTACTTCTGTTTTCACGTTGAATAATAATTATATCCTCTTCATCGATAAAAGAAAGACCTTCCTTATTCTTGATCACAATTTTACCAAGGCCTGACTTGTTCTGATATAATGGGTTTGATTGAGTTTCNGATTTTTTACTGAATAACTCCAGTATTCGGTCCAATGTTTTATGNATTCTCTGGACGTTAAAGGGTTTTACAATATAGTCGAATGCATAGAGCTCAAAAGCTTTAGGCATGTATTCTTCATGCCCGGTTGCAAAAATAATAATTGCCTTAGGATTTATATCCTGAATCCTCATCGCACACTCTATTCCGTTTAATTTAGCCATTTCAACGTCCATAAAAATAACATCGGGGTTTAATGATTCTGTTAGTGAAACAGCGGATTCACCATCCGCCGCCTCACCAACTACTTCAAATCCTTTGTTTTTTTCTACTAATTTTCTAATTAAAAGCCTTATACCAGCTTCATCATCAGCTATCAATACTTTAAGCAAAACTTACCACCCACTCATCCTTTTTGCTTTTGGTTTACCTATTACCTCTGAAAAAATGATACCCTTTATCAAATCCTCTTTGTTAAGTGAAAGAGCGTGTGCGCTTATTTCAGGTCGCTGCTTATTAACAGGTGGTATAGGTTTAGTATTAGTTTTTATATTAGTGCTGCTATTGCCACTGCCCTGCACAATCTCATCTAAGGCGATTTGATTCGCCATTTTCTTTCCATCAGAGCCTCTTGAAGGTGCGTTGTTTTTATTACTAATAGTTTGGGGTCTACGAAAATATGGGTTGCTATAATAAGCCATTTTACTGCACCTACCTTTTATTTTAGAATATTATTTTTTATCACCCGGTGTGGAGTCCTGCTTACCAATATCCGATATTGAGTTTCTCATTTGGGTATCGGAAATAACGTTTTGCATGTTGTAATAATCCATTACTCCCAGGTTTCCTTCACGTAAAGCTGATGCCATAGCTTTTGGAACTTCTGCTTCTGCCTCAACAACTTTTGCCCTCATTTCCTGTACTGCAGCCTTCATTTCTTGCTCCCTAGCAACAGCCATGGCTCTTCTTTCTTCAGCTTTTGCCTCGGCGATGCGCTTATCTGCTTCGGCTTGGTCTGTCTGTAGTTGAGCACCAATGTTTCTGCCCACATCGATGTCTGCTATATCAATTGATAGGATTTCGAAAGCAGTTCCAGCATCAAGACCTTTTTCAAGGACTGTTTTTGATATTAAGTCGGGATTTTCAAGAACATCGGAATGGTACTCTGAAGATCCCACCGTAGTAACAATACCCTCTCCTACACGGGCGATGATGGTTTGCTCTCCAGCACCACCTACTAAACGGTCAATATTTGCTCGTACAGTGACCCTTGCTTTTGTTTTTAGTTCGATACCGTCTTTTGCCATAGCAGATATAAGTGGTGTCTCAATAACTTTTGGATTTACGCACATTTGGACTGCTTCAAGTACATCACGTCCAGCCAGATCGATAGCAGCAGCTCTTTCAAATTCAAGAGGTATGTTTGCTCGTTGTGCTGCAATTAGGGCATTAACAACTTTGTCAACATTTCCTCCTGCAAGATAGTGAGCTTCAAGCTGATCAATTTTTAAGTCGTTCAGTCCGGCTTTATAGGCCTTCACTAATGGGTTAACAATTCTTGATGGTATAACTCTTCTAAGTCTCATACCTACAAGTGTCATAATACCAACTTTTACACCAGCGGCACCCGCTGATATCCATAGACCAACTGGTACGAAACTGAAAAAGAATGAAAGAAAAACAATAACAGCAACAATAATTAAGAATAATGCAAAAATACTACCTGGCATGAAAACCCTCCTCTACTGATTTTTATTTTAGTATGATATTTTAATGTCTTATATTAGATTACTCTTACAACTATTCTACGTCCAGTTACTTCGATAATTTTAACTTTTGTATCTTTAGAGATATAGTCACCCTCACTTACAACATCAAGCCTTACACCATTGAACTCTGCCGTTCCCGCAGGTCTTAATGCTGTGAGAGTTATTCCTTCCTTATCAAGAAAATATTCAAGATCTTCAGTACCAATATACCCATCTTTCTTATTTAATGTTTCTTGGAGTATTAATGTTTTTGATAATCTTCCCTTTGCAGCAGAGTGTAAAATAATAGCAAGCACCACACCGANAATGACAAGTAAGATCACTACCATTACTAATGCTTCAAATGGTGTTGAGGCAGTTAAGATAATCCCTATAACAAGCAAAACAAGACCAAGTCCTCCAGATACACCGAACCCCGGAGTAAAAATTTCAATGATTAAAAGCACGAGACCTACAACAAGAATAATAATTTGATAAATTTGTATTCCATCTAAAAAACTAAACAAATACATTCAAACACCCCCTTATTTAGAATTGTTACTGATAAAATATCTTGATTTGATTTCCTGAATGCATTCGTAAATAGTAATATGACTGAATTATTTAAGCCTTTTACGCATAATGCTCATTTAATTATAGTATATTCTATATCAATGAAAATTGAAGTATTAGTTGCTAAATTGTACAAAAACCTGTTTGTAATGTCGTTTTTTATTTAATAATTCTTCGCCATTGTATTTCTTTTGTTATGTGCTTTGGGTATATGAACCGTGAACACAGTGTATCTATCATCAGAACTAACTTCAATTCTCCCATTATACTTTTGTATTATGTTTTTTGTTATAGCTAACCCCATACCTTGACCGAAATCTTTTTTGGTAGTGAAGCCAGGTTCAAATATTTTTCCCTTAATTTTTTCGGATATCTTAGCGCCGTTATCCTTCACACTTACAATATATGAGCTAAAATTCTCTGTTAACTCCATTTGCAATAGTCGGTTATCTGGTTTCTCACATAGGGATGAGATTGCATTATCAATAAGGTTTCCTAAAACTCTACATAGCTCCCAGGAAGGAATGGGAAGGTCTTCGAAACGAGAGGTAACTGTAACTTCCATAGTAATCATATTTTGCTCAGCAGTCATTCGTTTTGCTTGTAAAAGAGCGTTAATTGCCGGACTTGCAGTCTTTAAGACTTGACTGACTGACTGTATATCTTTATATGTCTTGTTAATATAGTTCCGCGCTTCTTCATATTCATCCATTTCAATTAAGCCATAAACAACTTGCAAGTGATTTAAAAAGTCATGTCTTTGAGCTCTTAGAGTGTTGTTCAGCATTTCAACTGATTTTAGAGTTTCTTTCATCATATTGTTTTGCATATTAACCCTTAATATATAGTAGATATCACGGCCCGAGAAAACAATGGCTATAATGGAGATAATCACAATGAATATAAAAAAGAGTTGACTGCCTGTTCTCAATTCAACAAAAACAGAAGACGGCGATAAAAACAAATACAAAAGTAATACTAGTATTGCGACAATTTGTATAATGTTAGTTAGTAGTGTTATAACTACAGCCTTTTTTACTTTTAAACGCATGTTCTTCATAACGCCAGCCCCTGTGAAATTCTCTTCATTTATATTTTTGCATTATTATTGTGCGTACAACAGTAATTATATCACAGTTAACGTTCGTATAGCATAAATAGTCTGTTTAATGTTTCGGTATATATTGTCGTTTGCGTCATGTGCGATAATACTTGAGTTTTGATTATAGCATTCGACCTACCGCAATTTGAATTAATAAGTCCAATACCGTTGCTGTCTTTTATCTTCCTTTT
>JGI24709J26583_10000391_pt1 | contig 36929 bp, 27 predicted proteins | sample BioPla2DNA1_FD_26583 | JGI IMG/M metagenome (IMG submission 26583) | reverse complement strand
ATCCTAAATATTATATATTAATTAAAAAATTTCAAATTATGCGATAATCTTCTATTTAAAGCTATATTGGTTAGACTTAAAATTAGTCTAAGAGTATAATATAATCATTAAAATATTTAGATAAGGAAGGTATATATGAAAGTTTACAATTTTTCTGCAGGTCCTAGCACACTACCACAAGAGGTTTTATTAGAAGCACAAAAAGATTTTGTTGATTATCAAGGCACAGGGATGTCTGTAACAGAAATGAGTCATAGGTCAAAAGCTTATGATGCAATACATTTAGAGGCTATTGCCTTGCTTAAAAAACTAATGAACATCAATGATGACTATGATATTCTTTTTGTACAAGGAGGAGCTAGCACACAGTTTGCAGCAGTTCCATTAAATTTATTACACACAAAAGCAGACTATATGGTAACAGGAAATTTTGCCAAAAAAGCATATGAAGAAGCCACTAGATTTGGAGATATTAATGTTTGTGGTTCAAGTGAAGATAAAAACTTTACATATATTCCTGAAGGGAAAGCAGTCAATATTAGAAAGGACACAGATTATGTCCATATCACCCAAAATAATACAATTTTTGGTACAAGATTTATTGACTTACCAGACACCTTGGCCCCAATAGTTGCTGATATGTCATCAAATATATTAAGTGAAGTTTTCGATGTTAATAAATATGGACTTATATATGCTGGTGCTCAAAAAAACATCGCTCCTGCTGGTGTAACAATCGTTATCGTTAAAAAAGATTTAATTAACTCACCACAAGCGATATGCCCAACTATGCTTATGTATAAAACACAAGCTAAAGCTAATAGTTTATATAATACACCACCCTGTTTTTCCATATACATGGCTATGCTAGTTTTTAGATGGCTTGAAAAATTAGGCGGAGTTAAAGAAATTCAAAAAATCAATGAATATAAATCAAAAATACTCTATGATTTTATAGACAATAGTGATATTTTTCAAAACCCTGTTGAAAATAAATTTCGTTCAATTATGAATGTGGTATTTAGAACAAACAATCCTGATTTAGATGCTAAATTTGTAAAAGAAGCCGCTGAAAATGGAATCGTTTCAATAAAGGGACACAAGCTCGTTGGCGGGATGAGAGCAAGCATCTACAATGCTATGCCTGTTGAAGGGGTTGAGCATTTAATTAAATTTATGAAAAAATTTGAAATGGAGAACAAATAACCATGTATGAAATACTAACATTAAATAAAATTAGTGATAAAATTTATGAAGTTTTTAATGAAGACTTCAATGTTTCTGAAAAAATTGAAAATCCTGACGCAATTTTAGTTCGCTCATTCAAAATGCATGATATGGAATTTGGCGACAATTTGTTAGCCGTTGCTAGAGCTGGCGCTGGAACAAATAATATCCCTATTCCAGTATTAACAGATAGAGGAGTTGTTGTATTTAATACTCCTGGTGCAAACGCTAATGGAGTTAAAGAGCTGGTGTTATGTGGAATGCTAATGGCAGCGAGAAATATTTTTCCAGCTTGCAAATGGGCTGAAACAATAAAAGAAAGTGGAGCAGAAGTCCCTTCATTAGTTGAAAAGGGTAAAGGTCAATTTGTTGGAACAGAACTTGCAGGAAAAACATTGGGACTTATTGGTCTTGGTGCAATAGGAACAAAAGTAGCAAAAGCTGCAAACGCACTTGATATGAATGTCATAGGATATGATCCATATATTTGTGGTGATATGAAAAATACCGCATTACAATATGCAAGTTTAACTGATGATGTTGAAAATATTTACAAACAAGCTGATTTCATTTCAATACATACCCCATTACTTGACAGTACAAGAGAAATGATTTGTGCAAAAACTATTAATAAGATGAAAGATGGTGTAATAATAATCAACTCAGCAAGAGGTGAACTTGTAAACAATGATGATATTATGAAAGCATTAAATAATAAAAAAGTAAGATCTTATGTAGTTGATTTCCCAACTTGTGATACACTTTGTGCTGAAAACGTTATAGCAATACCACATTTAGGAGCATCCACAGAAGAATCAGAGGAAAACTGTGCATATATGGCTGCTGCTCAAATTAAAGAATATTTAGAAAACGGAAACATCAAAAATAGTGTAAATTTTCCGGCCCTATCATTTGAAAGAGAGCCTAATACAATAAGATTTGCCGTAGCCTTTAATAATGTTGGCAATGCAAAAGAAAGTATAGTTAAAATAATTGAAAAATCTAAACCCTCTACTTACAAAATTAATACCAATAAAGATATAGGTTATCTTATTGCTGAGAGTAAAGATGGATTTGATGAAAACATTATTGATGATATTTCTGAGAATATAAATGTATTTCTTATAAGAATAATATAAAAATTACTTTGGTATTATAATAACTAAGCGACTGTTAAGAAACTAAAATTTTTTAACAGTTTTTTCTTATCAAAACGCAATTACAATGAAAGAAAACTTTTACAACCTTTCTCCTAAACTTCTCAACAAATTTTGTCATAAAAAACTGACCTCCTTAAGTTAGATTTTCTTGGTCCAACTTTTTGGGGTCAGCTCAATTTTAACAGCCTATTTATTTTTCACTCTTTTTATTTACAATAATAACAATAACTATTGCTAAAATAATTACACCAAGTACAACACCAATAGTGATTCCAATTGTTGATTTTTTATATAATTTACCACCAATTGATAGCATATCTGATGTATCGGCTTGTAGTTCTTGAACAACTAGATAAAAATCGCCAGACTCAGAAGCAGTGCCTTCAGCTTTATTTATTGTGCTACTTAAAGTAATTTCTTCTAAGACATCCGATTTTTTATTATCTCTAAATAGTTTTAGTGTATATGCGTTTTGATTAATAAAATCAATTTCTAAATCTATCTTTTGTAAACCATTGTATATTTCACCATTAACTTTTAATGTTAACGAAAAAGTATAAGCATTTGGGGAATTTATCCCCGAAAAGAATATGGCCTTTTCCTTAACATTTGATTCTCGTATTTCATTGGCTTGCACATTATCTAAAATGATTTCAATTAAACTACCTTTTTTGATTGCCACAGGATCGGATATTTCACTTATGGTTGCATTTACAACTATATTGGTAGCCGACAATGGACTTTGAAGCTTAAATTCAATTAATGGGCTACCTTCAACTGCATCTTTTAAATCACGCAAAATACTCTCTAGCTGTGATGGCTGAAAAATACCAGAGAATAACGAGGTTTTAAAACTTGCTACAGTTTCTTCCACTAAATCTGCTCCACTTTCCGTGTAATATTCAGAACTATATCCAATTAGCTCATTCTTCACATCTTCTAAAATTGGTAAAATATCATCTGTTAAAAATCCTAATTGAGAAACTGGAATACTATGCTCGTTTTGAGCCTTATCTCTAACTGTGATAGAAGCATTAGAATAGTTGAAACTGTTTCGCGGAGTAAACTCAATACCATATTTTTGATTTGTAGGATCACTTGGTTCTTTTGTAAAAAAGTTTTTTTCACTTTCCACATCAAGAGAGACCGTCTGTACTCCATTAGCAATGTTGTCTGAAACGCTTACTAAAACTTTTACAGGAGGAATACCAGATTCGTCCTTAAAAAAATCAATATCAACTATTATACTTTCTGCATTTATACTAGGTTTTACTTTATCAACATGAGCTGTCCTAACTATTTTTTTCTCATCTGGCAAACCACCTGTTTTTGTATATGCTTGCACTTCATAATAGCCATCATCTTTAAATTCGATTGTATCTAAATATTTTGTCTCTGTTGAGGATTGCCCTATTTCATTATTTGTTATAGAACTATACCTAACCCATGTGTAATAGATGTCTTCAGTATGAGAGAGAGTCACGGTTACCTTAGTGTTTACATACATATTTATATCACTTGGAGAAACAACTGCTCCAACTGGTTCTTTTGCTAAAGCGCAAATACTACTATTTGAAGTTGCAAACAAAAAAACCAACAATAATATTGCAAGAACAAAAATTAATAAATATATTTTTCTATTAAAAATACTCATACAAAAATACTAACACAAATTACATAATTTTTATACCTATATATGCAACAATAAGTGTTATATCAAATTATTTGTTAAGTCTAATGTTAAGTGCAACTGCGGCTCGTCTTAAAATTTTTTTTCTAAAATTAAGTGCTTTTTTCTATAAGATTCTTAAAATAGAGAGAAGAGATCATGAAAAATACTAAATTTAAAAGACCTAGCTTGAACAAATATTTATAATACTAAATGTAATGTAAATCATAATTTGTATGAAAAAGATTTACTGTAGCAGCTCTCAATTGTTGGAACATCTATGTCGCCTACAAATGAGCGAGAATTATGTGCAACAAGGCTTTACCAAATACGATAAATTTTATTGACCTAAAACATTGGATTTTGAGCTTATGATAAGTTGCACTTACTTTTTAACTGTCCTAAAAGACTGCGTTTTAGTATGCAATTTTTTAGACGATTCAAGGTTATTTTACTGCCAGTATCAGCCAAAAAAAAGAAAACCCAAAGATGGAGCTAAACAAAAGATTGCACTTACTCCTAAGCCTCTCGCTGATAAAATTCAGTTGCACTTAACATTAGACTTAACATATATCAAATTATTTTCATCTATAAAAAATATCAATATTTGAATGAATTTTCATTTCATTTTATTATTTTTCCCTCCATTTATTTTGCTGTTATGCAGTCATAATTGCAAGTTTAGCTAACATTTTATAAAAAATCAAAATAAAAACCATATAAAATCCTAAAAAATGCTTTTTTGAAAAAATTTGATTATTGCAAATTAAGGGGCTTTTTTTAAGACAATAATTATTATAGTTAAAATTTTTAATTAATTTTTTATTTTTTAGTGTTGACTTAAAAATAATAAAGTGATACTATTAAAAAGTAGTTTTATTTAATAAAAACTAAAGTAAATTTTATACAATTTGATATGTTCTAAGGAATAAATTTATGAGCCAAAAAATTAACATACCACAATTATTAGAAAAAGAAATCTTAGAAGCTAAAATTAGCACTAAAGCTGAAAAAAAAGCATTTATTAATGGTATGTTAACGGGAAGTGGATATCTATTTAAACAACAAGATAAAAGTGGAATAATTATCGAAGTTTCTAATTTTGAGCTGGCCCATAAAACTGCAGGCTTAATTCAACATATCACAAGCCACTTCCCTATCATCTATGAAAATAAAACTACTAGCAACTTAAATGATAAAACAATATATATTGTTGAAATATTAAATGAAAATGCAATACAACTTTTAATGTTCTCAGGTCAATTTAATGATCAAATTAATACTTTCCAAAGTATCAATATAGATGATTTAAAAAGTGACACAAGTAAAAAAGCTTTTTTACAAGGCTTATTTGCATCCTCTGGCTCAATTTATGTTCCACAAAATATAAAAAAACCAAGTGGCGGATATAGTTTAGAGATTGTTGTAAAAAATACTGAAATATCTAAAGAAATCAAAACTTTATTAAAATATTTTGATATACGATCAAACAGTCGAACCAAAAATAATGTAGTAATCATATACATAAAAGATGCTGAAATGATATTAGATTTTCTAATAATTATTGGAGCTGTAAATACATATTTTGAATTACAAAATATTTTAGCATTGAGGATGCTTACCAATGACACAAATCGAGAAAGAAATTGTATGATAGCAAATATAACCAAAACTGCAAAAGCTTCTGCAAAACAGTTACTTGCAATTCAAACTTTAATACAAAATGAACAAATTGATAATCTCAATCCGAAACTAAAATCAACAGCTCTTGCTAGACTAGAACACCCCGATTTGCCACTCTCAGAGCTTGCAAAAATACTAGAAGATAAGCCTTCAAAAAGTGGCTTAGCACATAGATTAAATAAAATAGTTGAATTTGCTAATCAGCAAAAAACTAAACAATAGTCTTTTTTATTTTTAAAATTGTAAAACTAAATATAATATATTTCTAAAATTAGGAGGATATAATGTCGACAAATAATGGTTATATACATTTGCATGTTCATACAGAATATAGTCTTTTAGATGGTCTTGCATCAATTGATGATTTAGTAGCTGAAGCTAAAGAACAAAATGCTAAAGCCCTTGCTATAACAGATCATGGCAATCTTTATGGTGCTTTAAAATTTATCAAAGCTTGCGAAAAAGAAAAAATTAAACCTATAATTGGCTGCGAATTTTACGTTACTGACGATATTCATAATGAAGATAAAAATAGAGAAAGTGATCATCTAGTATTACTTGCTAAAAATAAAACAGGCTATAAAAACTTATGTAAACTAAATACTTTATCATTTCTTGAAGGATTCTATTTTAGGCCAAGAATTGATTTAAAATTGTTAGAAAAACATAGTGAGGGTCTAATTTGTTTGTCAGCGTGTCTTGCTGGGAGATTACCTCGCCTACTACTAGATGACCTTGTTCCGGATAAATATGAAAAGGCTGTTGAATATGCTTTAAAGCTAAAATCTATTTTTGATGAAGGGGACTTTTACATCGAGCTGCAAGATCATAATTTAAAAGAACAAAAACTAACAAATCCACTTTTAGTTAAAATAGCAAAAGAAATTGGTGTAAAGTGTGTAGCAACAAATGATATTCATTATATAGCTAAAGAAGATGCAAAATATCATGACATTTTATTATGTATTCAAACTCAGAAGATTTTATCAGATGAAAATAGAATGCGCTTTCCCAATGATGAATTTTATTTTAAAACAAGAGAAGAAATGGAAAAAATTTTTAGTTGGTGCCCGGAATCTACGACTACCCCATATGAAATAGCAGAAAAATGCAACTTTACAATCGGAAAACAAGGGTATCAACTACCCCGCTATGAATGTCCTGACGATTTAAAACCATGTGAATACTTAAGGAAGCTTACTGAACAAGGTTTACAAAAAAGATATGGCAATATAACTGAGGAAATCCAAAATAGAGCTAATGTAGAGCTTGATGTTATTATACGAATGGGATTTGCTGAATACTATTTAATAGTTTGGGACTTTATTGATTGGGCAAAGAAAAATGACATTCCCGTAGGACCAGGAAGAGGAAGTGGTGTCGGAAGTATTGTCGCATATGCAATTGGAATTACCAATGTAGATCCATTAAAATATGGATTGATATTTGAGAGATTTTTAAATGAAGATAGAATGACTATGCCAGATTTTGATATTGACTTTTGTCAAGATAAGCGACCAAAAGTTATTGATTATGTAACCCAAAAATATGGTAAAGGACATATCTCGAAAATTATAACATTTGGACGCATGAAGAAAAGACAAGCAATAAGAGATGCTGCTAGAGTTTTTGGGTTGTCTTTTGATGAATCGACAAAGTTGATTAATTCTATTCCAGAAGATACATTTGCTAATAAAAAGCTTAAGCTAGAAGAATTGCTAAACCCAAATAGTGATAACTATGAAAGAGAACTTGATGACTTTTGTGCAGAAAATCCAGTTTTTAAATCAGTAATCAATGCTGCTTCAAAAATCGATAATTTATCTAGACACTCTGGAGTACATGCTGCTGGAGTTGTTATATACAAAAACCCCGCAATTGACACTTTGCCTCTTGCAAAAAATAAAGATGAAGTAACTACCCAATATGATAAAGATGAAGTTGAACAAATGGGCCTATTGAAAATGGACTTTCTTGGCTTACAAACACTAACTGATATCAAACTTGCTCATGATACAATTTTAAAAACTAAAGGTATAGATGTTACTTTTGACGATAAATATGATGACCCTAAAGTATATGAATTAATTTCAAGCGGAGATACAGATGCAGTCTTTCAACTTGAAAGTCCCGGTATGAAAAACTTTATGAGAAGATTAAAGCCAACTTGTTTAGAAGACATTATTGCAGGAGTTGCTTTATATAGACCAGGTCCAATGGATAATATTGATACATACATTGAAGGTACACATAATCCAGAAAAAATCACATATCTAGACGATAGATTAAAAGATATTCTTGGACTAACTGCAGGTATAATTGTATATCAAGAACAAGCTATGAGAATCACTCAAGTTCTAGCTGGATATGACTTAAATAAAGCTGACAATTTTAGACGTATCATCAGCAAAAAAATACCTGAAGAAATGAAAAAACAAGGTGATATATTTGTTTATGGAAAAAGAGATAAAAATGGCAATTTAGTTTTAAATGAAAAAGGATTACCAGAAGTTCCTGGTTGTATTGAAAATGGAATTAGTGAAAAAACTGCAAAAGCAATTTTCCAACAAATGGAAAAATTTGCAGAATATGCCTTTAATAAATCTCATGCAGCAGCATATGCTGTAATTGCTTATATTACTGCATATTATAAGGCATATTATCCTGTAGAATATATGGCTGCTGTTATAAACAGTCGTATATACAAAGCAGATGAAATGAGAAAATATTTGCCCATTATAAAAAGAATGGGAATCAACATTGTAAGACCCGATATTAACAATAGTCAAGGGTTATTTACTGCGGAAGATAAAAGCATTAGATATGGGCTTGAATGCATAAAAGGTCTTGGTAAACAAACCGTTGAAGATATTATTAATGAAAGAGAAACTAATGGAAAATATACAAGTTTTTATGATTTTATATATAGAACGCAAACATTAGAAAGACCAATAACAAAGGATGCTATAGAAAATTTAATTCGTGGCGGTGCACTAGATTGCTTCAATGAATTTAGATCGACTATGATGGTGAACTTATTAACTATGATAAAAAAAGCAAAAGCAAATTATGAAACTGAAAACAATCAAAGCAACTGTCTTCTAGATTTCTTTGATGTGGAAATTGAGCTTGATACTAACATTGATAACATACAAAATAAAGAATATCCCCACTCTGTCATATTAGAAAATGAAATGCTTGCTTTAAACATGTATGTTTCTGGCCACCCTCTTGACTCTATCGTTTTTGAAAAATCTGATATAAACTTTGACTCTACAGTTATTGATTCGCTGATTTCTGATGAAAACGATGAGCTAGAAAACTTCGAAGATGCAGAAGCTAACCCTTATGATATCAAGTTTAAAGATGGCGACTATGTTACATTTGTAGGTATATTTAGAGAAGTAAAAAAACGAGTAAGCAGAAATGGCTCAAACTATTATCAACTCAAATTAGAAGATAGTTTTGGAACTATAGAAATGATAGCCTTTGAAAACCTTTCATCTAAAAAAGGACACTTACTCAAAGTCGGAGAAATTGTTAAAGTTACAGGTACCTTGTCAATTAGAGGTAGCAATGTTTCTGTCAGATGTAATGACTTGGTTGAACTCGAATCTAACACAATGCAACTCCAAAAGGATGCTAGATATTTATACGTATTATTAGACTCAACTACCCACCACAAAAAAGATTCTATTGAAGCTATTTTAGCAAATAATCCAGGTTTAAATACAGTCTATTATCAATATAATGGGCATATATACAAATTTGAAAATTTAGTAGATAATCTTGATGATGCAAAAACTAAAATAGAAGAACTGCTAAATCAATCAAATAAAGTAAAATTATGCAACAAAATAAGTCATAATCCTAAAAAAGAAATTGACTGTTAAGAAATATTTAAATAACTACAACATATAAATAGTTAATGTCAAAATAGCACTTCTCTAAATGTGTTTGTGTTTCGACAACAAAAAAGCTGTTAAGATTTTTTTGAGTTCCTTAACAGCCCCTTTTTTCCATTTTAAATACATTTAGTTTTTCTATATTTTTAATTTACAACTTCCGATGCTTCTTCAGCAGGTTTTTGCTGCATTTCAGCAATGGTCTTTTTCTTTAATATGAGGTTGATGATGTTAGGAATACTTGGTTCTACATCTTTTAATATTAAATAACATGCAATTATTGGTTCAGCTAAAAACACGATAGAAAGAATCAATACAAATATATAAAATGCTATTTGTCCGCCTAGTGATGGTGAAAGAAGAGCAAAGTCAGCAACAAATGCATCCATCAAAGGAATACTGGTGCCTCCTAATATCACAAAGCAAATTATCATGCTTAAAAATAAAGGTANCGTTAATACCGTAGAGTAGATACAGTTAATAAGGGCTAGAGTGTGTTTAACTTTACCTTCAAGTGTTGTAGCAAATGTACGAAAAGTCATTATCCCAATCGGCATAAATGTTAGTACAATAAAATATTGAAAAAGCATATTGCTTATTTTGTTGATATATGGCATTCCCATATTGGCACCGTTTATTTGAAGTATTGTCATAAGTCCGATTATATTACAAATAACTGAAACACATAAAAGAATAATTTGTTTTACTGAAAGTTTTAATTTCATAATTTTCCTCCGTTACATTAATAACATTATTTTACCAAATCGATATGCATATATACAATAGCTTTTTATACGTTAATTCTCAGAGTAAGTGCAAAGTTAATTCTCAGAGTAAGTGCAACTTTTGAGTCAGCCCTCGAAAAGTTTGTCAAAGTAAATGCAACTTTTAAAGTTTTTCTAAAATTAATGATTTCCCCCGCTCATGCAATATTACATACGGCGAATTTATAAATATAATATGAGAGAAATAAAAAGATACAAACATTTAAGTTTAAAAGAAAGAGCAATAATTGATTAAGGATTAAACACAATTCGTCAATAAAAATCCTATAATTTTAATTAATTTGTCCAAAATGGAGTTTTTTGTGGCTTTTATATAGACACACTTTGTTTCTTTGCTAGTCTTAAGTTTGATAAAACAAGAGAGTAGAGACAATTTTTGTTTTGGTAGATTTATATTTACTGTTGAGTGATAAAACAAGGGATTAAAGAAAGCCTTTGCCTTGGTGGACTAGATTTACTCATGATGACAAAACAAGGGAGTGGAGACATAGTGGTCTTAGATATAAAAGTTTTTTATGGAGTAAAATGAAGGTTAAAAGAAATGTAATTTTAGGATATATGAAAGATAGGGGATATACAAAGAAAGAATTTCAAAATGTTCTTGGATTAGATGATAAAAGTTTTGAAACTGTCATATCCGGAAAAAGATTAGCATATGATACTGAGGTTGCCTTAATAAAATATTTTACTCCAACGATTGCTGAGTTTTTAGTGGATTTTGATGAGAAAGATTTTTCAATTTTAAAAAGGTTTGTAAGAAGTTAATATTGTTTTTTTAAATTAGGTTTGTTTTAACAATTTAGGCAAAGACTAAATATTTTAGTGATTTTTTAGGAGGATCTGTGGGAAGAATAATGTGCAAAATGCAATGCGTACCAAGTCCATCAAGTTTAAAAAGTAGCGAAGCGCTTAGCGAAAAGTATGGTGGCCTTAGAAGATTTTATGACTGTAGTGGTAAGTACAATGATGTTGTAAGTTATGTAGAACATGGCTCAAGACTTGATTTTGGACTATACGAAGAATTTAACGGTGGAGTAAAGATAGGGATTTTTGATAGTGATGGAATTTGTGATAGCGAAAAATTAAATGAATATCAAGAAAAGCTTAGAAAGACTGATAGTCCTATTTGGGCAGGCATCATTTTATTTCCAGAAGAGTTTGGTCTTGAGTATGTAAAGACTGGATATGATGCAAGAAGGGTTATAAAAGAGGCTTTTCCTAAATTTTTTAAAGATGCAGGTTTTANAGAGGAAAATCTAGAGTGGTTTGCAGGGCTTCATGAAAATTATGTTAGAAAACATATTCATTTTGTCATATGGGAAAANGAGCCTTTAGCAATAAATAGAGACACAGGTGAGTGTGAATATAGCAGTTATTTTATTGAATCTACAGTTTGTAGAGAATTTGAAGAAAGTTTAGAAAAATCTATAACAAANTGTGCAAAAGAAATTGATAGGAAAACAGTAGGCCTTGCCACTAGCAAGATGAGGGAAAGATTTTATATGAAAAAGAATATGCTAGAACTATTTAGGATTTTGCCAGATGTTCCATTTTCAAATTATGAAGAATTATCAATTTTGAGATATAAAAATAAACTTTTAAATATTACAAGGCAAGTTGTTAGAAATAATGATGAGATCTTAGATAAAATCTCAAATCTTTCTGCTGTACTTAGGGAAAAAGAACAAGCTATTGAATNAGAAAATAGTTTGTTTTTTAAATCCAATGTTGGTGATGAATATTTTGAGCTTTTTTATGAAGGGATGATGAAAGAGGCTTTAAGGGAAATATATAAAAGAAAAAAGGAAACTCCAGTAATTTCAAATAAAACAATTAGGCGTAAAGAAATGAAACAAGGGCAAATAAGGCTAATGAAAGAATATAACGATATAAAAGAAAATTTAAATAATAAAGCACTTAGGAGTTTAGATTGGTTAATTGCACTTGCAAATGAAATAGATCCTAAAGAAGTTTTAATGACAGGTGTTAAATCTAAAGCCAAAAGCCAAGAAAAGTCACAAAAAGATTAGATTTGATAAAAAATTAGGTATGTAAGAGATTTTGAGATATAGGGATTGATGAAAAAAAGAAAAATAACAGCATTTATAATACTTGCTTTTATTGAATATTTTGTCGCTTTTTTAATTGTCTCAGCGTATAGAGAGGGCTTTAAAAGAGGATTTAAGTTAGACGCTAACATATTTTTCAGCATAAGAGTAGTTTTAATATTTTTTATATTTTTAGGGGTGAGTGTTTTAGCGATGTTACTCGGATATGATAAAAAGTTTTGGGTTAAAAATTCACTAGATGCTTTATCAGATGGAGAAAAGAAACAAATACTTGGCAATTTAGAGCAAGCAAGATTTCAAGAGGATATGGAAATAGATAAAAATTTTACTAAAGTAGAATATTCAAAGTTAAAAGACATCAAGGTTACTGGTGTTCCAGTAAGGGCAGTAGTTAAAGGAAATAAGTACTGTATAAACCTTGCACCCTCAGCTCATACGATGGTAATTGGCTCAACGGGTTCAGGGAAAACTACAAGTTTCATAAATCCTACCATTCAAATTTTATCTCAATCAAAAACAAAGCCTTCAATGCTAATAGCAGACCCTAAAGGAGAACTATTAAATTTGCATGCAAAATCTTTAGAAGAAAAAGGGTATGAGGTGCAGGTGTTAGATTTGAGAAGTCCATACAATTCTGTTAAGTGGAATCCACTAGAAAAGGTATATGAAAACTATCAAAAAATGCTAGAACTTGAAAGTTATGTAAATAGTTTAGATAAAGAAGATTTAGAAGAAATAAATGGGAGTCAAGAAAATGTAGATATAAGCGAGGCTATAGTAGCAAAAAATGTGCCTGTAGAAAGGACAGATAAAAGCGAGATGAGATCAGCAAAAAATGTGCCTGTAGAAAAAACAGATAAAAGTGAGATGACATCAGCAAAAAATGTGCCTGTAGAAAGGACAGATAAAAGCGAGATGACATCAGTAAAAAATATATTTGTAGAAATAGCAAATACAAGTAGAGTTGCAGCAACGCCTATAGAAAGTGTAGATCTAGATAAATTTTCAAGCTCAACAAATATAGAAAATGGAATAAAAAGTTTTGTTGGATATGATGTTTTGCACATGTTAGAAAACAAAGGAAAAGACAAAGTCCTTGAGAATATAGATGATAAAAAGGATTTTATTGAAAAGGAAAGTGATGGATTTGAAGGGTGGGAAGATTCTGAAAAGCCGATTGAAAGTGAGTTCATAGCCGTAGCATATGAAGCAAGTATTAGGCAAATGAGAGAAAATGAAAATATTAGCAATAGGGATACAAAAAGCAATAGTTTGGCTAATAAAAGCATTAAAACAGAGAAAGGCGGGAATGCATTAAATAGGGAGATTGACACCTCAAAATTTGGAAACGGTCCATGGGAATTTGAGCAAGAGATTTATTATGATATTAAAGATTTAGTAAATGCAATAAAGGTTGAAAAGCAAAAACTATTTGATGAAGTGTATGAAGACTGTAATGATTTTGTTAGCATTTTATGTCCTGTTAAAAACAAAAAAGATCCATTGTGGGAGTCTGGTGCAAAGAGTTTTATTTTATCAATTTTAATTGCCATGCTCGAAGATAGTGAAGATAAAAAACTAGGGATGACAAAGGAAAAATTCAACTTTTATAATCTAACAAAAATTGCTCTAAATACTCAAAATGATTGCAAAGATTTAATTAAATATTTTGAAGGTCGTGGAGAACTTTCTAAAAGCACAGCTCTTTCAAAACAAGTATTAGATTCTCTAGATAGAACTAGAGGTTCGTACTTATCAACAATATTTGATAAGTTAAATCTTTTTAGTGACCTTAGTATTTGCTCTTTAACATCTGCAAATGAAATTGAATTTGAAGATATGGCATCAAAATCAGTTGCGCTCTTTTTGCAAATACCAGATGAAAAAGAAACAAGACATACTCTTGCAGCTATGGTGGTATTACAAGCATATAAAGATTTGGTTGCATCAGCAAATGCTCACCATGATTTATCGCTACCAAGACCTGTATATTTTATATTAGATGAGTTTGGGAACTTGCCTAGAATAAACAAGTTAGAGCAAATGATAACAGTTGGGAGATCAAGAAATTTATGGTTATTTTTGGTGTTGCAAAGCTATGCTCAACTAGCAAATGTCTATGATGAAAAGATTTCAGAGATTATTAGATCAAATTGCAATATTCAAATTTTTATAGGTTCAACAGATTCAAAGACTTTAGAGAGTTTTTCAAAGCATTGTGGTAATTATAGCGTTGCTACAAAAAATGTAAGTTTCAATACTGCAAATAGTGATAATCTTAGCTCTTCAGTTTCTGTAAAAGAAAGGCCTTTAATATATCCGTCAGAACTAAGTAAATTAAATAACCCCTTAGATATGGGTAATGCCATTGTTACTGTATTTGGATATAACCCAATTAGATCAAAGTATACACCAAGTTTTTTAGTCCCAATGCTAGATCTAAAAGAATCTGAAATTAAGGGAGTACAAAGTAGATATTTTGATGAAGCTAGCATTTTTTATGATATGAAAATAAGAAATGAACATTATGAAGCTAGGGCAAATGCAAAGATGATTAAAGGTCATATATTAAGCGAGTTTAAGGAAAGAGAGCAAGATATGAATGCAGCTTCACTTATACAACAAGCAGATAAGGCGGTAGTAGAGTTACTAAGTGTCAAAGAAAGAGAAAAGTTAGGTGGCTATATTGCTAAAAAATTAATAGTAAGAGCAATAGAACTTTTAGAGCATGCAACAAAAAAAGCCAGGTCTTTAGGTAAAGATAATTTAATTGTAGAAATTGATAGAGTAAGAAAGCATCTAGAGTGTGAAATAGATAGAACTGTAAATAATTATGCTGCAGCGATCTAATAGAAAGTTAAAGGTTAGAAAATTCTAAGGTTGATGTTAGAGTAAAGCGTTAGAAAGTTAAAGGCTAGGAAATTTCTAATATTGATGTTAAAGAAATGCGATGGGCAAATATTAGGTGTTTACTTCTCATAATAGAGCTAAATGGTAGCAACTTGGCAGAAAAATACCGGGCATTCTTACGTTCCCGGCTAAAAAGATAATTCTTTTGTGGCTATTTATATGTTAATCGATATTTTTCAAATTGTAAATAGTTGTACAGTAATTGGCAGAAAAATACCGGGCATTCTTACGTTCCCGGCTAAAAAGATGATTCTTTTCTCATTAAATATATGTTAAGCAATATTTTGTGAAATGTAAATAGTTATCTACAGTAATTGGTAGAAAAAAACTGGGCATGCATCCGTTCCCAGCCAAAAAGATAATTCTTTTCTCATTAAATATATGTTAATTGATAGATTTAGAATTGTCAAATTGGAAGACTTGGAGTTTTAAAATCAAAGGAAGAGTGATCAGTATGAAAAAGATAATTGTTATAAGTTTTATAGTTTTTGTATTAGCTATTATCAGTGTAAGTGGTGGAGAGATAGAGGCTTTTGCAAGTCATGTAGCTACAACACCAAGATATACGGTAAATGGTAGTTGGACTGTTAAAAATGGAACAACTGTAGTAAGTCAAGGTACTGGTCCTATATTATATCAAGGAAATGTTGTTTTAAACATATCTATGTATTCTTCATATATGAGTGGGCAAGGCAGTATTGCAGCAGGGACATTGACAAATTTTAGAAAGTATAATATTGAGGCAAATCCAGTTTGTTCTAGTGGAGAGAAGATAGTTCATGAAAAGTTTGAAATGTTTAAAGATGGCTCTTTATATAAATCAAATACATATAGCTCACAAGGCACAGTTCTTTTTCTTTCCGAAAGTTTAGCAGATGGTAAATATAGCTTTACTTATTCTTCCACTTTATATAAAAACTCAACATATATTGGTAAAATAGCTTTTAATTTTAATTTTGATGTAGATAATACAGATCCAACAGGAAGTTTAACTAAAGCTAGTGGAGGCGCTATTGCAAATGGTACATATTCATCTAGTGCTGCAAAGTTTACTGCAAGCGATACAAACTTTAGCAAGATATTTTATAGAAAAAATAGTGGCACTTGGAATAGTACTACTGCAACAACATATAGCGTAAGTACAGTCGCAGATAACGGTTTTTGGGAATTTTATGCAGTTGATAAGGTTGGAAATCAATCTAGTACTGCAAGTTTTTACTACGATAGTGTTAAACCTGTTGGAGCAATTAAAGACGCAAATAATAATGTGCTAGAAAACAATGGATGCTCAAATAAAGCATTTAAAGTGATTTTTACTGATGCAAATTTAGATTCAACAAAAATCTATGTTAAAAAACCAGGCGCCTCTACTTTTACTCAATATACTAACGATTCATTAGTAAATGATATCAGCGGAAAATATGTTTTTAAAGCAATAGATAAAGCTTCAAATACAAGTAATGAGCTAACTTTTACATTAGATAAAATTAATCCTACTGTCAAAATGTATTTAGATGATGTGGAGGTAGTAAGCGGAAAGAGTTTAAAGGGCAATGGCATAAAAGCAGTAGCTTTTGATGAGGGCGGGTCAGGAGTATTAGAAACATATGTAAAAACACCAGGGGCAGGAAGCTTTGTAAAATATACTGCAAACACTACATATACAAGTGAAGGCAGATATGAATTTTATGCAAAAGATAAAGCAACAAATGCATCTAATACAGTTTGGGTATTAGTCGATAGAACAGCACCCATATTAAGCCTATATACTAGTGTTGATGTAACAGGTGAAAACTATGTTGCATCAGATAGAATCAAATGTTTAGCAACAGATAGTTTAAGTGGGGTATATAAAGCCTATGTAAAAACAGAAGCTGATTCAAGTTTTGTAGAATATACACCAAATACATATATCTATGCTGCAGGTAATATAAAGTTTTATGCATTAGATAAAGCTAATAATAAAAGTATTGAACATAATATAAATTTAGACAACATTTCACCAATAGGCAATATTTATGTAGATGGGCAAATTTACCAAAATCAATATGTAACTAAATCTTTTAAATATATTGCAAGTGATGAAAACTCTGGCATTAAAAAACTAGAAATATTTTATGATAATCTCTGGCGTGCATATGAAGGAGAAACTATCTCAAACACTATGCCAGAAGGTATATATAAATTTAGAGCTACCGATAATGCTAGTAATCTTTCAATTGAAAAATCAGTAACATTAAGCCTTACTCCACCAAGTGTAGAAATCAATATTGAAGAAGGTGTAGTAGAGAGTGGTATATGGTTAAATAGACCCTTTAGTTTCAAAGCAATACCATATGATAGCGAAATAGTAAAAAGCGAAATAAGGTATCCAAATTCTGATATTTGGCAAACATATATAGAAAATAGCGTCATAAACTTTCCCATGGAAAATGGCACATATTCTTTTAGAGTATTAGATGATAAAGGGCTATATTCTGACATATACACTGTCAATGTTGATACTGTAAAGCCACAAATAAAAGCATATTTAGATGATGCTTTAATAGAGTCAGAATATTTAAAAGGCAGTGCCATTTCATTTGAATATGAAGATGAAAATGATTCAGATATTTATATAAAAGTTCCAAACGCACTAGAGTTTAATCTCTATCAACAAGATACATATATTTACTCTGAAGGAAGATACTTTGCATATACCAAAGATATTGCAGGAAATGAAAGTGATGTTATGGAATTTGTTTTAGATAACTCTAAAAAAACTATAACTTTAATTGATACTAAAGCACTTGATATTGAAGGAGAAAGTTTTGTTTTAGATTCTGAAATTTTAGAACTTTTAAAAAATCCAACATTAAGTTATGAGATAGAAGCAAATGATATAAATCTTGCTCCAATAGAAAAGGTAACAATAAATGATATAGAAGTTTCAAACAATCAAGAGATAATAACTTTATTAAATGGTGAGTATACTGTTGTTGTTTTAGATAGAGCAGGAAATGTGGGAAGTTATACCTTCAAGTCAAAAGTTATGCCAGTTACATATACAACTCTTTATACATCTTGGTATGAAGTCGCATATATAAATGCAACACAAGATCTTTTAAATCAAATTATTGAAAATCAAAGCATGGGGGAAATAACACCTAATTACATTAATTTTACAAATAAAAATCAAGCTTTTGCATATAGCTATTCAAAAGAAGAAGAGCTTGTACAAGAGATAGATTGGAATATAGACTATATCTTCCCTCTAGATGAAATAGATAGAGTAAATAGAAAAGAAGGCCTTGCATACATATATAGACACTCTGATAATGAAACAAATTTTGTTGTCTACTTTACACAAGATAGACTTTTAAAAGTTATTAGAGATTATGCAACAAAAGGTGTAGCAGAAAAAACCTTTCTAGATGGAAATCCAAAAGGGCAAATGGCTTCTACTTTTGAATATGTTGAAGGAATAGTTTCAAATGAATTGACTCTTGATCCTAATCTTTCATATATGGTAAATGGCAAGGTCTTATCGAGCACATTTAATTTAAATGGTATACATCAATTAGTGGCCTATGATTCGTTTGGAAACAATATAACTTTAGATGTAAACATAGTATCAACTATGCCAAAAATTGAGATTTCAAAAGACAACAATAATACATTACTAGAAGATGATATTACACATTTAACTTCTAAGTTTTCTGTAAAAGTTTTAGAAGAAAATGCACCTCTATCAATACTTGAGATATATAAAGGTGATGGTAAGTTAATTAAGCGAATTTGTGGTAATAGTTCATATGATATAAATGAATCTGGAATATATAAAATTAAGGCATATAACCATAGTGGTAAAGTTAATACAAAAACAATATATTTATCCCTTTCAAAACAAAGTGCAAGTTTTCAAAAAGAAGAAGTACTACGATTAAATGTTTTAGCTTCTAAAGATGCATTTGCACCAATCGAAACAATTTCTGTATTTGTAAAATATCCTAGTGCTGATGAATATATAGAGTTATTTAATGATGATTTGCAAAACCAATTTAATCCATCACAAAAAGCATATGCTTTTTTAAAGTCAGGAAAATATAAAGTTATCGTAGAAGATCAGTATAGAAGAGGCTCAAATGCCATAGAAGCTACTTTTACATATGAATTACCCGTAGTGCCTATACAAATAGAAGGTATTGAAAATGGGGAATCTACAACTAATAAAAAGCTAGTGTATATCCCTAGAAAAAATGTTGAAACCAAAGTACTAAAAGATGGTGAACTTTTATCTCAAAATTCTTCCTACTCATTTAGAAAGGAAGGCACATATAAAATCATTGAAACAAATGCAGACGGTATTGAGCAGGAGTTTATATTTAGTGTTGAGTCTTCAAGTGCTAATGCTGTGCAAAACATTCTTCAAGAAAATCAAGATAAGCCTCAAAGCATAGAAGTAATAGAAGAAAGCAGCAGACTTTCTCCAGGTCTTATTGGAGCGATTGTAATTTTTTCTGTAATAGTTTTAATAATTACCATTTCGTTTATTGTAAGACGTGTAAGGAGAAGAAGATATTAATCTAAAATACACAAGGGCAAAAAGCTGTAACATGTGGTTTAAAAGTAATTTAATTAAAAGGAGAAATAATCGATGTTTTTAGTAGATTTAAATCCAGTAGTAAGTCCTGTAATAGAAATAGTAGATGCTCTACTTTGGCCAGCACTTGGCCTTATAGGTTCAATTGGCACAATATATTGCATAATCTTGGGAGTTAGACTTGCACAGTCTGATGATCAAAACTCAAGACTTAGAGCAAAAAAAGATCTCATTGGAGCTTTAATAGGATTTATTGTCATATTTGTATTAATAGTTGCATTGAAAATAGCAATGCCAATACTTCAAAGTTGGTTAGAAGTGAGATTACAGTCATAAGTTTATTAATGGTTGCACTAAAAATAGCAATGTCAATACTTCAAAGTTGGTTAGAAGTGAGATTACAGTCATAAGTTTATTAATAGTTATACATTAAAAAATAAAAACTCTAGTTATAAGTTCAGCAAAGATAGATGTGCAACTAAAATTTCGAGTCTGTCACAAATTCAATTGAGCTATATATAAAATGCAGGTCTATCACAAATTCAAGTGAGTTATACATAAAGTTTAAGTTTGTCACAAATTCAATTTAGCTATACATAAAATAATGCAGGTCTGTCACAAATTTAAGCGAGTTATACATAAAATTCAAGGCTATCATAAATTTAATTGAGCTATACATAAAAATTCAAGATGAAAGAAATAATATATTCAATTTTATATAAACTAACAAAAAACATTTTATACCTTATAGATTTTCTCGTCGAGATTTTCTATAAACTCTCAGGTGTTGAAGAGATAGATGGTGAGAGTGGCGATATTTTATCGCACCTTATTTATCAAAAAAATATTAGTGATACTTTTTTAGTGGTTGCTTTGATTGGAATTTTAGTGCTTGGGGTAGTTACAATTCTTGCAATTTTAAAAGCACAATCAAGAAAAGATATATCAAATGCAATGGCTTTTGAAAGATCGCTTAAAGCTTTTATTGGAATTTGGCTCATACCTTTTTTTGTAATAGCAGTGGTAATAGGACTCAATGTTTTGTTTAGAGCAATACATATTGCAATGAGTATAAACGGCATTGGTGTTACAAAGGCCAAAATTGGAGCAGAACTTTTAGTAATTGCTGCAAGCGATGCATATATAGGAGAAGAAGTGGCAAGGCAGGGGATAGAAGCTGCAATAGTAAATGGCTCAATTTCATATATGGATATAAATTCAATAAGCACATATTACAAGATTGAAGATATAAACTATTTAGTTGGAATTTTGGGTGGTGGAATTTTACTGTTTCTCTTTAGTGTTTCATGTATTGGATTAATTCAAAGAATATTTGAAGTAATTTTCTTGTATCTAATTTCACCACTTGCAGCTTCAACTATGCCTTTAGATGATGGCAAAAGATTTACATCATGGAGAGAACTTGTTGTAGGAAAGATTGTTTCGTCATATGCAATAGTTTTAAGCATGAATGTATATTTAATGGTTTTGCCGTATGCAACATCTATTAGATATTTAGACAACAACTTCCAAAATTCCCTAGTTCATCTATTAATTGTAATTGCAGGTGCTTTTTCAGTTGTAAAAACATCAAATCTAATAGCAGCAATACTAGGAATGCATGGAAATTCGCTTACAAGTTTTATGTCAGAGATTAGAGTAGCTTCTTCTTTAGCTAGAAGCACATCAAATACAATTTTGCATAGTAGTCATCACATAGCAAATGCTTCAAAACATATTAGCACTAATATAAAAGATCTAAGCAAACCAGCTGAGCAATTGTTAAGTAATAATAAAAGTACATTAGAAGATTTGTATAACTAGACATAAAAAAAGAAAGAAATGGTGACCTCTAAATGTCCATTACCGTGTTCAAGCCGATTAAAGCGAACTGATTTCTTTCTTTGGTAAAAGATAGCATATATAAGTTTGTATTGTCAAATGAGCATAAAAAAAGAAAGAAGTGGTGACTCAATTGTCTATTACCGTGCTCCAGCCTATTAAGGCGAACTATCTTCTTTCTGCTTAAAAGATAGCATATATAAGTTTGTATTGTCAAATGAGCATAAAAAAAGAAAGAAGTGGTGACTCAATTGTCCATTACCGCGTTCAAGCCGATTAAAGCGAACTATCTTCTTTCTGCTTAAAAGATAGCATATATAAATATATCCGTCAAATGTGAAGGTAGGAAAAGATGAGAATTAAAGGACCACAAGATGTAAATGTAAAAACATATATATTCAAAAGTTTTACTTTTAAAGATATTGTAGCTCTAGTGTTAATAGGGTTAATGTTTGGTTTAATGGTTGTTTTAGATATTCCAGGAAAGGCTATTATCATAACTATCTTGGCACCAATTGCATTGCTTTCTATTGTAAAGTTTAGAGATGTCAGGGGCTATGAATATTTAATACAGATGCTTGAGTTTGTTTTAACTAAAAAAGACTATACATATCTAGAATACATACGTGAATGCAATATTTCAAAAATTGAAAAAACTCATGTAATTTTAGGTGGTAGCATTTTGAAAGTAGCAAAGTGTTTTCCTAAAACTACTATGTATCTAAATGAAAGCGAAAGAAACATTTTAGAAGGAAAAATCTCAGCTTTTTTAGCAAGTACCGATGGAGTCGAAATTAGAATCATAAAAGTTAAAGAACAAATTGCATATGAAGACAGAGCAAAAGAAGAAATTGAAAGGGCTAAAAACTTAAGAGATAAAGCAAATAGTAAAACCTTAATTAATGTAGTGCAATCAAGACTTAATGTCTTAAATGAAATTGGGAAAAAAGCTCTAAAAAAAGATTCATTTTATATAGCCTTTATCGGCCAAGAAAATATGGTAGAAGAGAGTGTTTTGAGTTTTGAAAAAACCTTTAAAAATATAGAGCTTTTAGAAGATAAAGAGTTATTAAATTTCATGAAATCATATCTGTTTTTAAATGTAGAAAATGGGTTAAGCATGCCAGAATTTGGAGATAATAATAAGCATAGAAAAAAGAGTGATAAAGGAAAATATAATGTGCAAATTGAACCTTTTTCTGTTCGAATTGAGGATGCTTATATTAGTCATATTTGCATAAATAAGTATCCAAGATATATAAATAATGGCTACTTAAACTCAATATTAAATATAGATGCAGATATAGTTGAACTGAGATTAAATAAGGAAGAAACATATAAAGCTATAAAGCAAATGGATAAGGCTGCACTTGAAATTTCAACAAGGCAAAAGACTACTAGATCCAAAGAAATTGAAGAGGAGGTGCAAGATGATAGTGTTAGTGATTTGATATATAAAGTAGGACAAGAAAATCAAAGTTTTTATACATTAAAAGTGCTTATAAGAACAAAAGATAATATCGATAAAATAGAGCAAAAAGATAGGGGTAAAAGAAGAATTTTTGGGAGAAATTTAGTCAATGCAAAAAAGGTTGAATATGCTTTAAAGTCGCTAAATATTGGAGTTTCAAAAATGCAGTTTGCACAACAAGATGGGATGAGAATTTTTGCTAGCGACTACGGATATAAAAAAAGTTCTTTTGTAGATTATGGTATAAAATCGCAAACTACAACTAATGAAGTTATTGCCAAAGGTCTTTCATTTTTTAAAGGTGAAATCAATGATGAAAATGGGCTATTAATTGGCGACAATCCTCTACCAATATATTTAAACATGTTTAAAAGAAACTCGGAATATTTAAATTCAAATTGTATGGTTATTGGAAATAGTGGAAGCGGCAAGTCCTTTGCTGTCAAAACGCTAATAGCAAATATGGCTACGGAAAATATAAAAATTTATGTATTAGATCCTGAAGGTGAATATGAGAAGTTAGCAAATTCTTTGGATGGGCAAAATATTAGCGTAGGTTCTGAAGATGGTCTTTGTCTAAATCCTTTCTATATACCAAAAGGTGGTAATTTAAGATTGCATTTGCAATTTCTAGATGAGTTTTTCAAAATGTCATGTTCACTTAGTCCACTAGAAAGCGAGATATTAAACAATCAAATATCGCTAATATATAATAGACGAAAAATTACACAAGAGGCTTTAAACGAAGGAAAGATAGTAGAATTTCCAAACTTTGAAAAGCTTGTAGATTCTTTAAGACATGCACAAAAAGCTCAAGAAGAAAAAGGAAATTTATTAGAAAAAGAATGTTTAGAAAACTTAAGGATTAGGTTTAGAAAGTTCCAAGGAGTAGGAAGAGAAGCTTCGCTATATTCTGATACTTTCACATTTGATGATAGTAAGGATTTAACATGTTTTAACTTTTCAAAGCTATTTCAAAGCAAAAATATAAATTTAGTAAATACACAAATGCTATTAACCCTAAAGTTAGTTGAAGGCTTGATTTTTGAAAACTTTAAAAACGGATATAAAACATTAGTTGTTGTTGATGAAGCACATCTATTTTTCTCTGAAGAAAATCTAGAAGCGTTAGATTTTATGTATCAGCTAGCAAAGAGAATTAGAAAATATAATGGGATGCAAATAGTAGTAACTCAAAGCATAAAAGATTTTACAGCAAGCAAAGCTTTGCAAAAAAAGACACAAGCAATCATTAATGCATCTCAATATTCTTTAATTTTTCCACTACATTCAGCAGATATAAAAGAGTTAAAAACCATATATTCTGCAGGGCTTAGTCTATCAGATTTTGAGTGTGAAACTATAACTAAAAACTTAAGAGGAAGTGCATTTTTAATTAGTTCAGCAAGGAGTAGAGATAATATAAAAATCTTTGCAACCCCATATGTTAGAAGCTTATTTGAATAAAAACAAAAAAACCTTTCGGGTTTTAATGCAAGTGGTCTTTTACCTAAATTAATAGTAGAAGGACTTCCACTTTGTCTGTTCTATCTGAAGATTATACAGCATCTTTTTCAAGACTCGGGGCTACTAGATATAGGCATATTGTAAAAGCGCAACATTTAAAAAACAAGAGCAAAAAATTATTAAATTTGTTAAAAAAAGAAAAAATTTACGAGGTAAAAATGGTAATAATAGATGATATAAATAAATATTATGAAGAATCAGATAAGACTTTTTTGTCTTTAATTAGAAACAATAAATTTGAAAAGCTCTTAGGAGCTATGGGAAGATTTGGAATATTTGGAGTTAAAAATATTTTATTAATCCTAAATCAAGATGAAAATGCAAGTTATGTTAACAGTTCAAGAGGATGGAATTTTAATGGTAGATATGTAATGCCTACTGCAAATGCAATACGTATAGTTAAAAAAGAAAGTGCAAAAGAGGGTGTAGATGAAGATGAAAAAGAGACATCGAGATATGTAATAGGTTTGGTGTATGACCATAAATGGACAAAAAAAGCTGCATATTCATCAAGGAAAGATGATGATGACTTTACACATGTTTTTTCAGCAGAAAGAATACTTAAATTTCCAAAAGGTTTAGTTCAAGGAATAAGTGAATGGGCTGAGAAAAATAGTAGAGCAAAAGGTACGGAATCCATATTAGTTAGAAGCGATTTGAATACTTTAAGAAATGAAAGTGATATAGGATTGCCTGAAGTGAAAAAGGGAATTGATTTAGCTTCAATATTAATATCTATGGAAGTTTGCGATAGAACACCAAGTTTATCAAGATATCCTGAACTTAGATATATTGTACAACTGGCAGCAAAATATATTCTTTCAGAAAGACTAGAGCTTGAAAGACCAAAAATAAATTTTGAACATGATAAATACAGTGATTTTGAATTAAAAGAAGGTCTACTTAAGGCTTTATATCCACTTAGAACTTGTACACAAAGAGTAATGAGGCAAATGGAAGTTAGAGCATATAATCATGAAATAAATGATCATTTTGAAAAAATGAGAAGGCAACAAATAGAAGACAATGCAACAGTAAGTGCCAAAAATCCACATAGAGATGGTGGCGGCTATTTATAAAAATCATTGTATTGAATCTACAAATAAGTATACCTACAATAATGAGAAATGTTGTAAATAATAAAAATATACTAAAAAGACATAATGTCTAAACAATAAATTTCTAGCAAACTTAAAATGTGTGAGACCAAAAATATATGGTATTTGAGTAAAAGATATAGAAGTTTGCAAAAATAAAATCGGAGGAAAAATGGCAACAAGAAGTTTTATTGGAATTGAAAAAAATAACGGTGAATATTTTGGTGTATACTGTCATTGCGACGGATACCTAACACATAATGGTGCAATTTTAATTGACCACTATAACTCAAAAGCAAGGGTTGAAAAGCTTTTAAAGCTTGGAAATCTTTCATACCTTGGACAAAAAATAGATCCAGATCCAGACTATACTCATAGTTTTTCTAAACCCCAAGAAGGTGTTGTAATTGCATACGGTAGAGATAGGGGCGAAGAAGATGTAGCTGGAAAAGAAACAACCCTTGAAGCAATTAATGATGACCCATGGATTGATTATGCATACTTTTTTGGAAAAGATGGGAAATGGAAATATTTCACTCACGGTGACCTTAAAGAAAAAGGACTTCGCGATTTAGAACAGGGCCTAGAGGAAGAGTTTAAGGGAATAGGAATTAGAAGACCTGAGGGTGTATATGGTTACTATCCACCTCAATTTGTTAGAAAACTCAAGCAACTACAAAAAGAAGAAGATGAGGCAGCAAAGTCAAAAAAAGCGAAGTCCGGTCCTTCGCTTTAGTCCTAGAATTTGATTAAGGTTAAGAGACTGTTTTTAAAGAGGGGCCGTAGCTCCTCTTTTTAAATATCTAAATCTGAATCTGCAGTTTTTGTAATTTTATAGAATGCTTTGATTACTTCTTCTTTTTTGCTCATATTTTATCGTTTCTCCATTATGACGATATATTCTTTGGTCATAGTAGAGATTTGTTCTCTTTCTTTGTTAGATGGCGATGCTTTTGAAGGCATACGCTTGTTTAGGATATCTCTTACAATAGTTTCTTTATGGGTAAAGCCAAGACGCTCAAAGGTTTTTGAAGTTACTATATCAGTAGGCAATTCATAATTTCTTACTCTTCTATTACCTACAACATAAACTACTATTCCGCCTTTTTTAACTGTTGTAGCTACACTTTCCATTGTTTCAATATAATCAACATAATAGGAAATAACAGCAGGGTGTCTACTATTCTTTTGTGTTTTATCGAACTCTTTAATTTTTTCTATTGTGTCATCTAATTCTTTAATATTAAATTTGGTATCTAAATCAACCTTATTTCTTCCACCCATTAAATTAGTATCTACTTTATTAGCTTCTTCAAATTTAAGCCATTCATTTGCTAGTCTAGAAAATTGCCCATATGCTACCGTGGTATGGCTATCACCATATGGGGGAGATGTAATTACAATATCAGCTATGTTTTGAAATTTTTCAATTGACTTTAGTTTTTTTGAGTTCATCTCATATATTTCAATTTGAGTATCATAGCTTGTTTTTTTGCTGTAGTCATATATCAATTGGTAATTTTTATCGAGTATTTCCAAAAATTCTTGTATTGCATTAGGATTAAATTCTGGAATTTTATTTTTTTGTATACGATATAATTTAAATTCCCCATTTCTTGTTAATGAAACACTCCTTACAACAACAGAAAAAGCTACTTTGAAAAATAGCTTAACTTTTTCATCAGCTATGTTATCAATATATCTTTGAATAAAAGCAAGTTCAATTACATTTTTTTCTTTAAACCATGAGTCTCTAATGCTAAAATTGTGAATTTCATTGCTATGTATATCAATGTTATAATCAATTTGTTTTTTATATTCGCTAAAATGTTGAATTTGCTTTTTTAATGTATCAAAATCGTATTTTATGCTTTTAGCTTTGCTAATTAAAATTGCTAGGGGATTTAAGTCTGTGCCTATCGCTTGCTTGGCACCATAAAATTGAGCTTCAACTAGGGTCGTTCCTGCTCCTACATATGGATCTAATAAAACAGTATTGTTTCCTTTGCCGTATTTTTTCAAAAGATTTCTTACTATTAGTGGCATTAGCATTGCAGGATAAGGATGAATTTGATGATTCAATTCATTCATTGAACCTTCTTTAAAATTCCATTTTTCATCATATCGTCTTTTATATGAATTCATTTGAGGGCTTTAAATAATGTTGTTTAAATTTAACTGTAATAGTTAGTAACATTAATTGATTTTTTAAGTGAGTTAAAGTGTTTTGTTTAACTCCTATTTGAATTATACACTAAACTACATTTTTATCAAACAAAAACATTTCAGTTTTTCAATATTTTTCGTGAAATATAAAATTAACATACAAATTGTATCTATAATAGGACAAATAAATAAGGTTTTAGAAAACTTGATAAAATAAAAAGTTATTTTAAAATGTCTTAATAATGATATAAACTTTTAAAGCAGTAATGATATAATTAAAGTATCAAGGAAAAGAGGTGAGCATATGTCTCCATGGTTTTGGGTTTGGTTGAGTGTTGTGGTAGTGACATTGATTATTGAAGCGACAACTGTAGGCTTTGCATCAATATGGTTTTCTATTGGAGCTTTTGTAGCAATGTTAATGAGCATATCTGATAAAATTCCATGGTGGGCTCAAGCTATAGTTTTTGTGGTTGTTTCATTAGGATTGCTACTTTCACTTAGAAAAATATCTTTGAAACTTTTTGAGAAAAATAAGAAGAAAAAAGGTTCACATAATACAAATCTAGATAGATATATCGGGAAGATTTATGAAGTAATACAAGTTATTGATGATGGCAAAAGAGCTATGATTAAAATTAATGATATTGATTGGGAAATTTTTGAGCCAAATAAAGAGTATGTCATAGGCGATCATGTTAAGGTAATAGATTTTAGTGGCTCAAAAGTAGTAGTAAAAAAAGAAGAAAATATTGTATTAAAATAACATATTAATTTTGGAGGGAAATTTATGATGACATCAATGTTAGCTTTAACAGGTGGAGCAATCGCAGGAATAGTGTTTTTAGTTTTAGGTATACTTGCAATAGTTATTATAGCTTCTGGACTAAAAATAGTTAGACAGTCAGATGCAATGGTTATAGAAAGGTTAGGTAAGTACCATAGGACAATACATACGGGAGTTCATTTACTAATTCCGTTTATAGAAAGAGTCTCTGCAAAAATTTCTCTAAAAGAAAAGGTTGCAGACTTTGCACCTCAGTCAGTTATAACAAAAGATAACGTAACAATGCAAATAGATACGGTTGTATATTATCAAATAGTTGATCCAAAACTTTATGCATATGGTGTTGAAAACCCTGTTTCTGCCATAGAAAATTTGACAGCTACAACACTTAGAAATATTGTTGGTGATATGGAGCTTGATGAGACTTTAACTTCTAGAGATTCTGTTAATGGCCAAATGAGAACAATATTAGATGAAGCAACAGATCCATGGGGAATTAAGGTTAATAGGGTTGAGCTTAAAAATATTTTGCCACCAAAAGATATTCAAGAAGCTATGGAAAAACAAATGAGAGCTGAAAGAGAAAGAAGGGAAGCTATCTTAAGAGCGGAGGGAGAAAAAAGAGCTAATATTTTAGTTGCTGAAGGTGCAAGGGAATCCCAAGTGTTAAGAGCAGAGGCAGAAAAGGAGGCAAGAGTATTAGCTGCAGAAGCTGAAAAGCAAGCTTTAATAGCAGAGGCTGAAGGAAGAGCCCAGGCAATTAAGCTAATTACTGAAGCAGCTCCAAGTAAAGAGTATTTAACATTGCAAGCATATGAAGCTCTTAGAGATGTTGCAAATGGCCAAGCTACAAAAATTATTATTCCAAGTGAAATACAAAACTTAGCAGGCTTGGTAGCCTCAATGGCTGAAGTATCAGAGTCAGCTAAAACACCAACAAAAACAACAAAGAAATAAAACAAAGATTTCAATTTATTCTATTAAACGAAAATCAGTCACATCAAAGTGGCTGATTTTTTAAGTATTTACTAACTGTTTTAGCTCAATATGATTAAAAAATTAATGATTTTGAGAAAGTTTAGATAGTAATACTGATTGTTTTATTTTTTGTCTTTTTGAGTTCGCCATATTGCCATTGGATGATTTTTTATTCTATTGACAATGTCTATATCATCAAATAACAGTTCAGGCATATATTTTTTATTACGAAAGTTTTCTAGAAAAGCGATTTCTTTTTTTGTTAAATTTAACAAGTTTTCTAGATAGAATATGATTTTGTTTGTAGCTTCAATGTAATCAAATTTGTCTGTTTTAGCAATTACTGGTTTTAACTCTCTTTTTATTCGATTGTAATTTATTTTTTTAATATTATCAAAAGTGATGTTATCTAGGTTTTGTTCTCCACCAATCGCGTTATAAAATATTGTGCATTTTTTTAACATGTTGTTATTTGCAATTAGTTTGTTTTCTATCATTTTGTAAACATCATACAAATCTCTAGGCGTAGCACGTGATATCAATGCATTAATTTTGCTAGCATATAATTCAATAGCGTTAAGTGTTAAAATTTTATTTGACTCCAGAAATGGTATTTGAATGTCTTTGTACTCAAGTGGCAAGATATGGACTCTATTCATATAGTTTATTTCAATCATAATGTTATCGCGATTTCCAGCCTGATTAATGTAATTGAATTTATATGATGTGAGAGCGTGGTGCATTCGTGGTTGTTCTAGTAAAGAATATTCTTCAGACCACATATATTGCAAAAGTTTATCATGTAACTCCTCCCTTATTGCTGTCATGTCTTCTTTGGTTGTAGCACTAACAAGATCTAAGTCAATGTCTACTGAAAGTCTTGATAAGGAAATGGTTAAGTTTATCGCGGTACCGCCCTTAAGCACCAATTTATCTTTGAATGCATCTGATGTATTTAAAAATTTTAAAATTTCACTAAGCCTAAGGACTTTTTCTAAATTGTTTTGAATAAAGTTTGTTTCTTTTGAAATTTTAGAAAGATGTTGTGAGTTGAAAAACATATTAAAGTCCTCCATAAATTCGCGACAACAAATTGGTCGGTGCGACTAATTGCCATTTTGCATTGAATGAGTTTTTGTAGAAATCATCGGTTAAGAAATATTTTATTTGGTTAGTTAGTTTGCTTTTGCAAAAATTAAAAAAGTCTTCAGATAATTTTAGCCTATCATTAAAGTGCTCAAGAATAAATCCGACTTTTTGATATAAAACTATTTTATCATAATGCTCTAAAGCCACTATCAACTTGTTTTCGTTTAAGTAGAGAATAAAGGAAAGTGCATTTAAAATTTCATCTATGCCTCCACCAAGATTTATATTATCAATGCAGTCAATTACAGTTTTTTCAAGGCTAGTTACTTTTATATCTTCAGTATATTTGTTGAGTACATCAAAGCTATCTTTAAACAAGAGGCAAGAAAATTCTATATCTTGAAAATTGAATTCACGAAATTTTGTAGTAGTCCCGACAATACAATCAAGAGTTGCTTGATTAGCAAGACCATAATATTCTAAAGCACTGTGATAAGCGACGAAAGATGTTTTTGTAATTTGACTTGCTATTTGAAATTTGTTTGCATAGGGAAACCCTGTAGATATATCAACTAGGGCATAAAGATCATTTCTGATTTTTTGTATTCGATTGTTTTTTAAGCGAGAATATAGCCAATTCCGATATTGAAATTCATTAGAAAAATACGAAATTATATCCGCTTTAGAAAAAAGTATGGGCATTTGTTCAATTTTATCTTTCACACTAACTATTATAGCTCAATATAATTAAAAATTCAATGATTATGAGAAAGTTTAGATAGTAAATTAATGAGTTTTAGTATTCATCATATGGAATTTGAAAATAATCTAAGTGCTTTTTAAATTCATTTTGTGCAAATAAGCAAGTGTCAAGAAGATAGTCTTTGTTTTCATTCCATATCGGCAAGAATGTAAGAATTTTTTTATTTTAACTATTTTTGCCGATACAAAAGATAAAGTATTAAAAACAGTAAAGGTATAGGTTATTTTAATCATAGATTTAAACTGTCTCTATATTTTGGGGTGTTAAGAACAGTTATTAAAATCTTGTAAGAACGAAGCTATACAACAAATACGCACTAGAAAAACACTGAAAAACAACAAATACGCATTAGAAAAACATTGAAAAACAACAAATACGCATTAGAAAAACATTGAAAAACAACAAATACGCACTAGAATGCAATTTTTAAAGTTATAAATATGATCGTTGTTAGCATATTTTAAAATTTAATTTCTTCTTTGATACCATTTGAAAACTTAAAGGCTTTGCCTCCTGCAGAATAGACATTTACTAGGGATTCATTTTCAAATAGCAGGGCACAGTCATCTTCAACTGCATATGCTAATTCTAAATTTTTGGCAATATGGTCAAATTCTTTTCGATAGTTATAATGTGGGGACATGGTGCCTTTTAAAATGGAAAGACCTTGATGAATAGAATAGGTGTCACTATTACCATTTAACATTTCACTATCTGTGTACATATTTTCAAAGTGACATATTGCACCAGCAGATAGACCAACAATCATAACACCTTTCATATATGCATCTATTATCATTTTATCAATGCCAGTTTTTTGCCATACATCAAGCATAAACATAGTGTCGCCACCACCAATGTATATAAAATCTGCCTTATCTAGTTTGTTTTGAATGTTTTCTAGTGGAATGTCTTTTTTTGTAAGTAGTGCAATTTCTGCCTTTATATCAAAAACTGATGTATATATTTTTCTGAAAGAATTAAAATAAGGAAGACTATCGTGAGAAGCGGTGCCGAAAAAAACACCCATAGCTCTTTTGTCGCCTGCGCGTTCCTTTGCTCTTTTAGCAATTACTTTATCTATTTCTAATGTACTTTTATTTCTTAAATCACCGCCACCTAAGGCATAAATTATTCTAGTATTCAATGTATAAACCTCTTTTGGTTAGTCTATAGTATATGTAAATTTTCTAATATGTTGCTGTTACTTAAGGTATAAATTATCTTAGTATTCAATATACAAATCTCTTCTAAGGAGTCTATAGTCTATGCAAATTTTATGATGTGTTTTAGTTTCTAAAAGGCATAAATTGTTATAGTTTTTAATTTATAAAACCCCTTACAGTCTATGTAAATTGTAGTGTAATTTAGTGTATAGATATTGTGAGCTTTGTAATAATGTTCGTTTTTTGCGTGCGATTTAAAAGTAAACTTTAAAAATTACGCTGTTTTTGCATTTTATTCATGTAAACTAAAATAAATTTTTTATTCAGTTTCACTATTGGCTTCAGCTTCTAATGCTAGTTGTGCATAATGCTTATCGCGAAGTTCAAACACATCATTTGTAGTTATAGTATCTTTAGTTCCTTCAATTTGATAAAAGAATCTTCCATGATTTCCTCGTATATCCTCACAGCTCATACTAGCATTAGGTACCGTGCTACCATCATCTAAAACTGTAGGAGGAGTTGTTGTTAAAGAACACATATACCATTCACGTACCCCATTATGGGCATCGGTCATTTTTGTATATGAAGGTTGAGCTTCAGCCCAGTCTGGATTTATGATAACAACCGAACAATGTTTGTGTATCGCATCTAAAATNTCATTTGGTAAAGCTCCATATAAAAAGCTTGCAGGTTCTGTATAATATTCTAATGCCATTCCAGCTTTATCTAAATATTCTAGAATAAAGGCGATAGTACGTCCTGTTGAATTTCCAATAAAGGGTTTGCCAGTCCAACCAATATTAAATGGTGCAATTGTGTTATCAGAAAGCAGATTAAGCCATTCGCCAGTGCTGTTATTTTTAGCATAAGCGGAAAAGAAAGTATCCATTAGAGCATATCTATCTGGTAGGCATCTTTTGGGAATTTGTCCAATTTCATCTCTTGCTAACTCATAAAGTAAAAATAGAGCAGGTGCTGCAACTTGTCCACCCATTGAGTGAGCCGCTATTCTTATTTCTTTTTCTCCCATACTCTCTGGTAACATGTTCATTGCTCTAATATATTCAGCTACAAAATGTTCAGAAATACCATATTTAATAGGGCTTTTTACTTCTTTACCTTCTAAATTAATATAGCTTGTTTCATAGCCCATGTTAGGATTTCCATCTTCATCGGTTTTTGATTCTACCCAAGTCCACATTTTTTGTTCTAAAGACCAGTATTCTGGAACAGCCATGAATTTTTCACAGTGATAATATCCAATATTCCAGCCCTGATTCATCCATACATATGACATATTAAAATACGCAGGTATATTTGTATTAACTGAAGTGTCAACACCAAAATCATTCCAGTCTAAATGATAGTGTTTAATGTAGTAGTCTTCTCTATATATTTGCCCGTGACCTGCTTGCATTCCGTGAATAAGTATTAAAGTGGGTTTATTTGGATCTACGACACCTCTAGCTTGTTCTGTGTCAGCTTTAGTCTTTACAATTTTCCCGTTTTCATCAAAAGTTATCCAAAATAGTCCTTGCTCAACAAGCTCAGGATCTTTCGATAAATCAAACTTAACATCGTTAGCATAGTCAACATAAGTATTGTCGTCAGGTCTAAGTGCGGCTAATTTTAAATTGAATTCAGCTTCCTCAGCACTTACAGATTTTTTCAAAACAAAATTTGCTAAAAGTGTAGAAATTAATACTGCAATTCCTGCACAAATTAATATTGCTGCAATGGTTCTTGATATAGTTTTTTTCATATTTTACTCCACAAACTTTCTTAATTTTTATCTAGCATGTACATAAATATTTTATCTAATTTAGAGCCTATTGTCTACATTAAAAAATAGAAGTGCAATATAGTGAATTTCTATAAATATTATCAAATAAAATGTTAATTTCAGAAGTAACTGCACGTTTAGAGGCTAAAAAAAAGTTTTTATATGTAAGCACAATAGAAAATATTGCTCAATTGACTAGCAATATGCTAAATAGTATAATTTTAATCAAGGCAAAAGGCTTTTTAAATGAAGGATTTTAGGATATAGGTGCTATATTGAATATAAAAAAAAGGCTAGGGATATATAAAATTTACAAAGAACCTCACATGGCATTAGAGTCTATATATAAAGTGCCATATGTTAGGGGTCTTCGTGTAACTAAAAATCTCAAATATTGTCTAGATCCTAATTTAACATTGGATTTATTTGAAAAAAGAGTACCTAAAATTAGACCAATTTTCATATATTTTCATGGCGGTGGTTTTATTAGTGGCGATAAGTCTAAAAGAGAATGGATGTTAAAGCATTTAGCTTCAAATGACTATAGCGTTATTAATGTAAATTATGGAACTTCTATAAATTATCCATATCCAAATCAAATTCAAAACTGTGCTCTTGCATTGAAGTGGGTAGAGGAAAATGCCATAAAATATTCACTTGATTTGAATAACATAGCAATAGGTGGGGATGGAGCAGGGGCATTTTTGGCAACACAACTTGCTATATTAAATGCTGATAGGGAATATGCAAAAAAATTGGATTGTGTGATGTCTAATGTTAATATCAAGGGATTAGTTTTGTTAAGGGGTGTTTATGATTTAACCAGAGTTGCACTAAAAGCTGCCACTATACATGGAAAATCAATTATGAAAAAAATTGCACCAAAACTTATAACTGCACTTGACTCTGAAGATAATGAAGAGAGCATTATGGGGATAAATGAAGAAATGTTTAAGCTATTAGATCTTACCGCTTTTGTAAATAAAAAATTTCCAAGTGTGTATATTTCAGTTTATGACTCAGACTCCTTTGCATATGATACAAGCAAAGAATTTATATCTAAATTGGTTGAGCACAAAGTTACTTGTTGGAAAGTTGTAGGAATTACAATGAAAAATATTTTTTCTAAGTTAGGCTATGATTGGGCTCAAAAGCGTCGTCTCATTTTGAAGGAAGCAAATGAATTTTTATTAACTCTATTTAATCTAAAGCCAAAACAAAAAATCCACAATAGGTATATTCAATATGAAGTTGATGAAAAAGAATTGTTAAAGTATTAAAGTAAAGCAATGTACGGATATAAAAACTGACCTACTAATCTAAGCTAAAATAAAAAATCCACAATAGAATTCAATATGAAGTTAGTTACTAAAGTATTAAAATGATGTAAGAATATAAAAACTGACCTTCTTAAGTTAGATTTTCTTGCTCCAACTTTTTGGGGTCAGCTCATTTTAACAGTTTTTGTTTAAATATGGTTTGTTTACGTGCTTATTCGCCTTGGAAAGGTAGAAGTGCCATATTACGAGCTCTTTTAATAGCTATAGCTAAAGAACGTTGATGTTTAACACATACTCCACTCATTCTTCTTGGAAGAATTCTTCCTCTTTCGGTAATATAACGCATACGCTTTTCTCCATCTCTGCCAACTCTTTCACTAGATTTATTGATTTCTTTTGCTAGTTCAATGTAATCAATTTCATCTATATGATTTGCACAGAAATTACAAACTCTTCTTCTTGGACGTCTTGGACCAACTGGTCTTGGTCTGAATTGTTTTTTATCTTCTGACATAATATCTCTCCTTAATAAACTAATTAACTTCTAGATTTACCTAAATTAAAATGGCAAATCCATATTGGATGAATCTTCTTCAATAGCTGCTTTTTTAACCTCTGGTAGCTCTTCTAAATCTGATGATGCTTGTCCTTTTGGTGTTAAAAATTCAACTTCATCTGCAATAACTTCAGATGCATAAACTCTTGCACCTTCATTGTTCAACCAACTTCTTATTTGTAGCGATCCTGATATTGCTGCTTTTCTTCCTTTTGCAAGATAATCTCTGCAAAGTTCAGCAGTTTTTCTCCACGTTACAATTTGGATAAAGTCAACATTTTGACCTTCAGCTTGCGTAAATCTTCTTGGTACAGCAAGTGTAAACCTGCATACAGGAACACTGTTTGTAGGTGTGATAGAAAATTCTGGATCTGCCGTTAGATTTCCTATTAAAATAACTTTATTCATAATTTACCTCTTATACTTTTTTT
>JGI24709J26583_10000388_pt1 | contig 37023 bp, 40 predicted proteins | sample BioPla2DNA1_FD_26583 | JGI IMG/M metagenome (IMG submission 26583) | reverse complement strand
ATCGGAATGAGAACCTTGTTATCTTATTAAGGAGGTTACTGAATCAACAGATTTCCATTGTCAAAGAGCAAATTTAGTGCAACTTTGGTTATGCATTACCTAAAATTTTATAAAATTTGTTCTATAATATTGGTAAACAAAAAACATGGATTAGGAGGATTAGAAAAAAGGAAAATTTTAGGAGATTGATAAAATAAAATTAAGTAGTTTTGATTTTAAACATGAGGGTATATTCACAAAAAATATACTTGTGGTAGAGAAGGATTATCAGTTTCAGTATGATTATAGAATATATTCCGGAAGAAACAAAAAAGCTGCATTAAAAGTCGACAATCCTTATACCCCGGTTAGTATTGCATTATTCGTTATTCCTTCAAGTCATATACCTTAAATAGCAAATTAGACTTAGGACCCCCTTTCTTTTTTCTTTATTGAAATAAAAAAAGAGAAGTATAGTCTTTAGTTTCTCTATACTCCTCTTAATTGCTATTTAATTGTTTTGCTGGATGAGTTAAAACTGCCTCTTTCTATTTTTGAAGTACGACAACACCAAAGAAAGGGCAAAACTCAATCGTTTTTATCAGCTTCAAATCAGCTTTTTTCGCCCAAGAATATAATTCATCTAAAAAATAAAATCTGTTATCCTCCGGGGTATTCTCTATCATGTCAGCTACGGAGTATGTAACCTTATCATTGAGACAAGGCTCTATATATTGTGTATATATTTCATCCGGCGTGGTCTCTTTAAGAAGATACCTATAAACTTTGTCAAACAATTCCGGCTCTTCTTCAGGGTTAAACATAATCATAGTGTCGCATAGAAAGAAGTGCCCATCTTTTTCAAGAATATCAGAAACATTTTTCAACGATTTTTCTTTGTCTTTCCACGGAACTTGATGAAAAGTTAACATACTAACAATTTTATTTGTTTTTTGATTGCAGTTTAATTGTTCAAAGCTACCTTGAACATACTGTACATTAACTGAATCGGTGTGTTCTTTTGCTTTGTTTAGATTTTCTAAATTAGGCTCAATTCCAATCACACTGTTTACTAATTCACTGCATATTTTTGTGAAATTTCCCCATCCACAGCCAATGTCTATGACCGTATCAGTATCTTTTAACTCAGCTAATTCAAGTAAAGTATCAACTAATTTTTTCTTACTTTCATAGGTTTGCCTTCCGTCAGGGCTAACAATTTTGTTAACGTACCCAGATAAAACTCTTGTCCAATTTGTATCCATCAATTAACCTCCACAATTTCAAAATTTTTCTATCTGAAATCTCAATTTTACATTAACATTTTTTCTATAGTTCTGTCATTTGTTTTTTTTAGAAATCTTTTGTTACTTGCCTTTTCCTGTTGAAGCTGTCTAATATTTCTTTGCCGAGAATCTCCGATATTTATTTCAGCGTTGTTTTTTCCTTGCCTCCTAAAAAAGCGTTGTATCGTAGTTGCCGACAATGGTATCGGCACTGTTTTTATAAATTGCCTTTAGATGGCTTTGGCTTTGAAGAACGATGCAAGCTGATATTTCACGGCTTCTGATTGTGGCAATCAGCTTTTCAAACTTCGGTATTTGACCGATGTTCGCAAACTCGTCCAAGAGGCAGCGCACATGAATGGGAAGCCTTCCGCCGTACACGTCATTTGCTTTGTCACAAAGAAGATTGAATAGTTGGGTGTAGAGAATACTTACAACAAAGTTAAATGTATCATCCGTGTCGGAGATAATGACAAAGAGCGCCGTTTTTTTGTCGCCCATGGTATCAAGTTCCATTTCATCCGTTTTTAAGAGCTTACGCAGCTCCCTTATATCAAATGGGGCAAGGCGGGCACCGCACGAAATCAATATACTTTTCGCAGTTTTTCCCGTAGCTAATTTGTATTTTACATATTACTTCACGGCAAAGTGATCCGGCTTTTTTGCTTCCAAACGTTCAAACATGAGATCGACGGGATTTTGAAAGTCCTCGCCGTTCTCGCGGACTTTGCTGGCATTTATCATTTCAAGAAGTGTTGTGAAATTCTTTTCCTGTTCCGGTGCTTCATACCAGATGTAACCGATAAGCGCCACATAATAAAGGTGTTCAGCTTTGATCCAGAAATCCTCTCCGAATTTTTCGCCGTCTCCTTTAGTGTTGGCTATAATTGTGTTTACCAGCTTCAAAATATCTTTTTCACTGCGAATGTATGCGAATGGATTATAGTGTATGGATTTTTTGAAGTTGATTGTACTCAGTACCTTTGTTTTGTATCCGGCTCTTTGTAAGAGCTGTCCGCACTCAACTAATACAGTTCCCTTTGGATCCGTAACAACATAGCTCTAATGAAGGTGCATTATATTGGGCTTAACGAAAAACCTTGTTTTACTGCCGCCGCCCCCGCCGATTACCACACATTTTTATTCCTTGCGTACTTCGGGTTTTTGGGACGATTACTCATCATCAGCCGTTCAGTTCATGTCAAAAGAATGTTATTGTCAAAGACCGGATCAATATATAGCCTTATATCTGCTGCGCTTCCCCAACGTACGGAGCCGTATTCGGTTCCTTTGCGGTATTTCTTTACGTTCTTTCCCTTGACATAGATAATCAAGCGAATCAGTGCAGCACCGGCAATTCCGATTAAAAGGTCAAGAGGTGAAAAGCTCAGTACCATACTTGCAAAAGCAGCCGTGAAGCTTTTTCCAAGATAGAGTATCTTACCGGAAAAACCAGTGTCGGGATTAAGTCTAAATGCCTGCGAAACCTTGTCAAAGGGATAAAAAAAAGCAGATCCGGAAGATTTGGCAAAATCCATTTTTTCAAAGTTTCTGTATTCATCGTTCAATCCTCCTGTCTTTGTTTTTGACCTTACTACGCTCTGCATTTTTCTGACGGGCGATTTCCTTAAACACCGACAGAGCTTTTTTGAGTGATGGCTTTTTCTCCTGCGTCAATTTCTTTGCAGAAAATTCCTTGAATGCTGCCATGAGCGCATCTGCATCCCGTCCCTTGAAAAACACAAGATAGCGGGGTGGCGCAGAACTTATGTCCTTTTTCAGTGCGAAGTCAATGCCATATTTCTTTGCTGTATTCTCAAAGGCCTTGATATTATCCTCGGTGATCTCAATATTGGAGACACCGGCATTTTGCCGCATAAGCTGTTTTAGCGTCTGTTTCCCATGAGGAATAGATTGCTTTGCTATTTCCTTTTTAGCTTACATAAGCAGCGGTTTGATTGCTTTCTGCAAGAGCCTTGCTGTCAGCTTTGTTGTTCGAATAGATAGCATGATAGTTTTTTCCTTTCCTTTCCGGCTCTGCCTCGCCATCTATGCAAGGAGAGGGGTTAGGGGAAAGGATAGGAATGGAATCGATAATCATTCCATCTTTATTTTTTAATTCTTTATCTAGTATTTCTTTATTTAATTGCGTTGAATTTTCCAACATAGGTAAATCTGATGCAGGCGGCTGTTCTCATAAATCACATAGTCCGCACCGTGAAGCCGTCCTTTTTCGTCTCTTGTGCGGGAACGGACAATATGCCCAGCTCGTTCCAACTCTTTGATTGCTTCGCGGATTATGTCGATCTTCTCTCGGTTGATATGGGACAGCCCTGCAAGGGTATAGTCCCAGTTCTCATGGAGCGAAAACATCTGTGAGAGCAAGCCTTTTGCTTTTAGGGTCAATTCCTTGTTGCGCAAATGGTGGTTGCTCATAACGGTATAGCATTTGTTTCGCTCTACACGGAATACTGCCATAGTGTCACCTCCTAATAATTTTTCTGTTACGCATTAGAACAGTAATTTTGCAGAAAAAGGCATAAAGCCTTTGCCACGTCAGAAACATGCCTTAAAAGACGCTTATAGCGGGGCGGAAATGCCGTATAATGCTTAACATCAGACATAAAAAAGCGACATAGACTTATAAAAAAATCTATGCCGCGGTACATACGACAAGGGACGCTCTTTGTAGAAACATCCCTTTATTGCTCGATTATTCGATTTTTGACTTTGTCCTGTTTGCCCGCTACATAGAAAACCTTTAATTTTACTACATTTTTTCATATTTTCTTATGTCAGCGTGCATGGAGAGGGTTTTGTCGTGATAAAGATCTATTAAAGGCCATGGAGGGTCATATTCTGGCAGAGGTAGAGTCAATAGGCTTCTATCAACGGGGGCAAATCTTATCTCAAATAAATTCAACCAAACCATCTAACCGAAAGTAGTATTAATATGCTTTCTATTTCAAAATAATCTATTTCGCCAAACCTTAAAGAGATTTTAACCTTTTTTAACTTAGAAAATTTAATTGATTTAATGAGAATAATAGTTTAAAATTGGACTCTGCCGTATCTCTAGGGATAGAGAAAAAGATGGTAAGATAAGAAAATCTTCTAACTTGAAAGAAAGTGCCAATTTTGGGGAAATAAATAGGAGAAAATATATGGAAGGTTGGATCCTTTATAAACAGCGCCAGAGTGAGATATCAACAGATAAGTATGAGATGAATCGATTTTTAGAGGTAGCAGAGAAGAGAGGGTTAAGCTTAAAAATCTTATGTCCGGAACAATTCGATTTGCTGGTCAATCGCGATGACAATAAGAGTATAATTGTGGACAATCAATATACCCAACTACCACAATTTTTATTACCACGGCAGGGTGCCAGTACTCCCTATTTTTCACTGGCAGTCATCAGACACCTTGAGCGGTTGGGGGTAAATACTTTTAATTCTTCACGAAGTATTGAAACAGTAAAGGATAAGTTGTATACTCAGCAGATTTTAGCTGCTCATAATTTTCCGGTACCCCGAACAATGCTGGCTCGATACCCCTTGAATATTCAACTAATTAAAGATACTATCGGATTTCCTATAGTGGTGAAAACTATTTCCGGCTCACAGGGGAGTGGAGTTTTTTTATGCGAAACCCCCGATAATCTGGAAGATCTCATGCGCTTAATTGACACTGCAAAACCCCTGGCTAACTTCATTATTCAAGAGTTTATCAAATCCAGCAAGGGACGTGATTTAAGAGTATTCGTTGTTGGCGGCAGAGTCATTGCCTGCATGGAAAGAACGTCACGTGATGGTAGCTTTAAAGCCAACTTTTCCCGAGGTGGTGAAGTCCGAGCATTTCCGGTGAGTAAAGAGATCGAGCAGTTGGTTACCGAGTGTGCCGGTGTTTTAAATTTAGATATCACCGGTATCGATTTATTATTTGATGGTGAGAGTTTTAAGGTGTGTGAAGTCAACTCTTCACCGGGCTTTAAAGGGATTGAAAGCTGTTGTGATGTCAGTATTCCTGATACTATTTTTGATTTCATCCAAATCAGGCTAGGGCTTTACTCTTAATTGTAGAATAGCCGCAAATCCTTTTACATTTTTGTGAAAATTTAACAGATTTTAATATAAATAAAAATGTGCAAGTTTTATTAAATTAGAATTTAAGCCGGTACGTGAATAGCAAAGGCATTTTATAGCTGAGTTACCAAACACTACATTAAAATCCTTGCAGTAAATAAAAAAAGAGCGCAAACTTTTCTTTGTTTAATCTTTATTTAAGTTAATTGTGCCAGAGCCTTAATCCTTTTTAGCATATTAGGATGTGTGCTGAAAATTTCCATCATTCTCTCAGATGGGCTGATGGTGACTTTTTGACTTCTAAGTGCATCTAATTCTCCAGCATCAATACTGCCACTGAGATTATGGTCTACATCCTTCAGAGTTTTGAATTCCTCATAAGCTCTACCTACATCGTTGAGGAAAAACGCCCGGAATCCCTCTATCTCGGTGAGTACCCGTTTCCCCGTTGCACTGCTTTGCAGCTTTGCCGAACCGTAAGTTAATTTATAAAGGGCAGAGGCAAGTTGATGCGGTGGATTATCCAACTGGACACTTCCCTGGTCAGCATAATATTCTCTGATTCGAGACCCATAAAGCACCAACAGGTTAGAGATAAAATACAAGAGAAAGGCGGCCATACCTATAATAGCAGCAGAGTTCCTATCTCTCCTATCTTGTCTCCCGCCTCCATACATTAACCGTGTGCCTAACCAGTAAAGTATGAGAGGAATAACACTTAAAGCAGTGATAACAATCATATCTCGATGCTTAATATGGGAAAGTTCATGGCCTATTACCGCTCTTAATTCTTCTTTGTTGAGGAGTTGTTTCATGCTGCTGGTGACACAGATTCGTCCGTCTCTTATACTTCTGCCAAAGGCAAAGGCATTAGGAACTGCAACCTGAGAAATACCTACCTTAGGTTTAGGGATGCCGGCTTTTTGAGACATTTCTTCTATCATTTGATGAAGTTCCGGTTCTTCTTGCGGGCTAACCCATCTCACCTTCATCATAGTGGTAACCATGTTCGGCCCTATTAAGAATTGAAAAAGGCTGATTCCAACCGCCATGATGATATAACTGGCAACACTGCCGGAACCCAGATAAGTACCCACGCCGGCAATAACGCCATAGAGTATGGCAAACATAAATACTACCAAGATCCACATTTTCATTTGAAGATTCATTTTAAACACCCCTAGTTCTGTTAGAAATTCAGATAATTTAGTGCAATATAAGTATAATACATTAAAATCCTTTCCTCAAGCTGCTTATCATAAAAACCTAATTGAAATAATGGTTAAAACATGCTAATTTTATGTTATTGAGATGTGTTAAAAATCTGATACCTGAATCATTAAGACGAGATACTATCAAGGTCTTTTCTAAAAATAACTTTTCCTTAAATTACTATCTTAATGCAATTCAAATAGAACGGTTTAAAAATATAAAAATAAAAAGCAGGAGGCATTTACTAATGAGTATTCATATTGGTGCCGAACCGGGAGATATCGCTCCCACTATACTATTGCCCGGGGACCCCTTACGTGCAAAATATATTGCCGAGAATTTTCTGGAAGAAGCATATTGCTACAATGAAGTGAGGGGGATGTACGGATTTACCGGCCGCTATCAAGGGAAATTAATTTCTGTCCAGGGGACTGGTATGGGAATACCTTCTATTTCCATCTATCTCAATGAGTTAATCAATCAGTATCAGGTCAGAAAATTAATCAGGGTTGGAAGCTGTGGTTCACTGCAGCCGGAGGTGAAAGTTCGGGATATCATACTGGCTATAGGCGCTTCTACCGATTCGGCTATGAATAAAATTCGTTTTAAGGGTAAGGACTTTGCCCCTACTGCCTGTTATCAGCTTTTAAAACAGGCTGAGCTTGTTGCAAGTGAGAATGACATTCCAGTACATATCGGAAATGTCTTAACGGAAGATATGTTTTATCAGGATGACCCGGACCACTGGAAGTTATGGGCTTCCTATGGTGTGCTAGCTGTGGAAATGGAGACAGCAGCTCTTTATACCCTGGCTGCCAAGTTTAAGGTCAAGGCACTTTCTATCTTAACGGTAAGTGATAGTCTTGTTTCTCATGAGGAGACCACTTCAGCGGAAAGAGAGAGGACTTTTAATGATATGATAGAGATTGCCCTGAACCTAATCTAACCCTTACCAACAAAGAGTTTCGAGAGTCAATAGTTTAAATATAATTAGCAGTTTTTCCAAATAAAAAATAATTTTTTAACATATTGATTTTTATAGACTTTTCTGTTATTTTAGGTGTGTTTCTTGAATAATTTTTTAATGGAAAAAAGAGGGTAAAGAAATGGATTATTTGGGAAATCATCTTTTAGTTGAATTGTATGAATGTAACTCATCAAAACTAAACGACCAGAACCAGTTGGAAAGGGTATTAGAAGATGCCGTACGTATCTCCGGGGCTACTCCATTGAAGTCATCTTTTCATCAGTTTGCACCCCAGGGAGTCAGTGGATTTATTATCATTGCCGAATCTCATTTTTCAATACATACCTGGCCGGAATTCGGTTACGCCGCATTGGATATATTCACGTGCGGTGACAGCATAGATAATAAGAAGGCACTGGATTTTATTGAAAGTGAGCTGGATGTTAAAACGGTAACAGTAACTGAAATAAAAAGAGGGAATGCCCATTTCCCCTTAAAGATAAACAAAAAAGTCTCTGCCCAAGTAGGAGTATTTTAAAAAAAAGATGAAAGATATTCAAATTCTTAAAGAGGATTATGAAAAAGAAAATATTTGGGGCTTACTCACCAGCATAGATTTACACCATTGTAATCCTGAATTAATTCGGGATGCGGACGCCATCAAGCGCTATGTGGCCGAGTTGTGCATATTAATTGAAATGAAGAGATTTGGTGATACTCTGGTGGTAAATTTCGGAGAGGATGAAAGGGTAGCTGGATTTTCTATGACCCAGCTCATTGAGACCTCTTTAATTTCTGGTCATTTCGCCAATAAAAGTAATGCTGCCTATATCGATATTTTTAGCTGTAAGTTTTACGACTCCCAGATAGCTGCAGATTTTACTCAGGAATTCTTTCAGGCGAAAGAAATGACCATCCACTATATTTTAAGGAAATAGGTATTTTGAGCCAGATTGATTTATGGTTTGGAGAACAATACGGAAGAGAAAACGGGCGTTATCTAAATATAAAATTAGATAACGTCCTGGAAAAAATAGTGTCTCCTTTTCAGGAAATTTATGTAGTAAACTCTCCCGCCTTTGGCAAAGTCCTGATTAATGATGGTGTGGTTATGCTTACTGAGGCAGATGAAGCCGGCTACCATGAGATGATTGCCCATGTTCCACTCTGTTCTCATCCTGAGCCTCGGGAGGTTCTGGTAATAGGAGGGGGAGATGGCGGTACAGTACGTGAACTCCTGAAACATCCTCAGGTAAAAAGAGTGGATATTTGCGAGATTGACGGTATGGTTATTGAGATTTGCCGCAAACATTTTCCTAATTTAGCAAATAGTTTTTCCCATGAGAAGGTACACATCTATCTGGAGGATGGTGCCAAATTCCTGACCACCAGAAAAGGGCAGTATGACGTAATAATAGTTGACTCTACTGATCCTATCGGACCAGGCGCCACTCTATTTACAGAGCAGTTTTACCGCTCTATCTCTTCTTCTTTGAAAGAAGATGGGATTGCAGTGAGCCAGATGGAATCAATCTTCTGGCATACCGAATTTATTCAGAATACTTTCCTCTATCTGAAAAAAATATTTCCCATTACAACATATTATTATACTATGGTGCCTACTTATCCCAGTGGCATGATTGGTTTTAGCTTTTGCTCCAAGAAGTATCACCCCATTGAAGATTTTATTGTTGAACGGGCAGAGGAAATACCCGATTTAAGATATTACCACTCCGAACTGCACAGAGCTGCCTTTCAACTTCCTTCTTTTGCTAAAAATATTTTCTAAAACAGAGCATGCTGTGGTAGATTTCTGCTATATGAAAGCTTACTTTATTAATTTAGGTTAAGATAAAGTACTATGGTTGACATCACAATATCCGACAGATTAAGAAAGTCCTGTCCTTATCTCAGATTGGGAGTTATTAAATCTGAGGTAAAATATGGGAAAGACCATGAACTTTTAGGACAAGAGATTGAGGAAACTATAAAATCAGTTCAAAGTTCTCTCAGTCGGAATCAGATTGCCGACCTTCCCGTTATAAGACATACCAGAGAGGCATATCTGGCTTTAGGCAAAGAGCCGGCTCGCTACCGCTGCTCTGCCGAAGCATTGTTACGGCGAGCGGTACAGGAGAAAGGCCTATACCGTATTAATAATGTTGTGGATATTATCAATCTTATCTCATTACAATTTCATTTTTCTATAGGCTGCTATGATTATCAAAGATTAAGTGAGCCTATTACCTTTGATATAGCACAAGATGGTGAAACTTATCAGGCAATTGGCAGAGGAACAATGAAAATAGCCCAGCTGCCGGTTTTTAGAGATGAGCAGGGCCCATTCGGCAGCCCAACCAGTGATTCTGAACGTACTATGATTACCCGTCACACCAGAGAGGTTCTGATTGTAATTATCGATTTTTGCGGAACTGACCCCTTATCTGAGGCGATGGGAAAGACTTGCTTCTATTTGAAAGAGTATGCCGTTTTCCGGAATGATTACTATTCCGTTATAGTGTAGATACTATCTTCAAATCCGCATCCACTAATATTTTTTTAATCTTTTCCTTCTCTTCCTGCTTAAGCGGCAGTAATGGTAACCTGGTCTCCCCACCTTTATAGCCCAATAAATCCATGGCATATTTAAGCCCGCTAATACCAAAAGTAGCCGTAGTAGCATGATTTACCGGTATCATACGGAGTTGAAACTCTCTGGCTTTCTCATAATTCCCCGACTTTACTAATTGATATATTTCTACACATTGCTCAGGTGCAATATTAGCCAAGGCTAAAATACCGCCGCTGCACCCCAGAGTAAGTGCCCCAAAGAGCGCCCCGGCTGTACCGACCAGGATATTAAAATTACTTTCCACTCTGTTTAGAAATTGTCCTAACTGATTAACATTTCCACTACTGTCTTTGATACCTATTATATTGTGATGGTGAGATAGTTGTACCAGAGTTTCTGTACTCATATTAATACCGGTAAATTTAGGTACATTGTAGAGCAAGATGGGGATTTTGGCTTGGTCTGCAACCAGAGAATAGTATTTTATTAAGGCCTCTTCATTCATCTTGTTGTTATAGTAAAAAGGAGTGACTAACAGGGCAGCATGAGCTCCAAGCTCAGCTAATTTATTGGTAAGGCAGATAGTTTCTCGAGCTGATTCACATCCAGAGCCTACTATAATGAGCTTATCTTTAGCAGCATGCTGTATAACTTTTTGTACTACCTCGATTTTCTCTTGTTCAGAAAGGAAAACATTTTCTCCATTGGAGCCCAATATCACCATACCCCTAATACCACTCTTATTTAATTTTTCCACATTCTCTATTAAATAATCATAAGCAACTTCTTCCTTCCGGAATGGAGTAACTATGGGTGGAAAAATACCTGAAAAATATAAATTATTGTTCATATATACCTCCTTCAGTATGGGATGAAAAATTAACAGCATAAAGCTTATCTATTAGTATAATACAAAATTCTATATTTAGAAATTGTCTAAAAAATATTTTGACGGGGTATTGATAGGTAGATGACACGACTATATACTTGCTATTATTATTAGATACTAATAAAAACTATTATATGTAGCCACCAAATAAATACTTTTGTAATGGTTAATGATTACTATGAAAAGAATTACAAGAGGTAAAAATGCTTTACAGTGAAATTATCGGGGTCGGAGCGGTTATTCCGAATAAGATTTTCAGCAGTGCTGGAAAAATTGGGTTGACATTCAAATTTGAAAATGATAGTATTTTTTTGAAAAAGTATCTTTAATTTAGTCCTGAGAGACTAGAAAGGTAACTAAAATAGTGAATGTTCTTACCGGCACACTTTCAGTCAGATCTGAGATTAGGCGTAAAATACGGATTAAACAGAGATCTTCCCCATTTTCGGGGGAGATTTTTTTATGTTTAAACATAGGATTAAAAGAGGTGGAAAATGATTATTGATAAGCTTTATAAGGAAGCTTTACAGAGTCCCGTCTGTGTGGGATTAGATTTCAGGCATCAACTATTACCCGAATATTTACTGCAATCCGCACTAAGTTTAGAAGAAAAAATATTTTCCTATAATCGTTCAATAATTGAAGCAACCAAAGACATTACGGCTTGCTACAAACTGCAAATAGCCTGTTATGAAGCACTGGGTTTAGAGGGATTAAGAGCCTATAGTCGCACAGTGCGCTATATCAGGGAAAATGACAAGATTGTTATCGGTGATGTGAAGAGAGGCGACATCGCCATTACCGCAGAATTCTATGCCAAAGCCCACTTTTCAGGTGATTTTGAGGTCGATTTTGTGACCATGAGCCCCTATTTGGGGAAAGACAGTATCAGCCCTTATTTTAAATATTTAGAAACAGGGGAAAAAGGAATTTTTGTACTTATTCATACCTCAAACGAGAGCTCCCGTGATTTTCAGGAATTACCGGTGGAGGGGAAGCCTCTCTATTTTAAAGTGGCAGAGAAAGTTGAGGAATGGGGAAAGCCTTTTCTAGGTTCTCATGGTCTCAGTCTTGTTGGCGGTGTTGCCGGCCTTACCTTTCCTGAAGATATGCTCAAGATATGGGAAACCTGTCCCAATTCTTTCTTTCTGATTCCCGGTTATGGAAAACAGGGCGGGGAATCTGCTGTTCTTGCCCCCCTTTTACAGAAAAAGAGGAGATTTATTATCAATTCATCACGGGATATCATTGGTTCCCATAAGGGCGTTAAAGAAGGTCAAGATTTTGCCGAATGTGCCCGAAAAGCAGTTTTAAAGATGAAAGAAGATATTTTAAAATGGCAAAAATAATTTTTAATAGAGAGATAGATAAAAATATTTATTATTTAAAAATAGCCGGGAACTATCAAGGCTTGATGGGGCAGTTTTATATGCTTAGGGGCTGGACAACCTGCCATCCCGTTCTGGGCAGGCCCTTTAGTATTTTTGACCTCGATGAACAGGCCATAAGTTTTATCTACAGAGTAATTGGTGAGGGAACGCAATTATTGAGCAGATTAAGGAAAGATGATGAGATAGAGCTTTATGGACCTTACGGGCGCGGATTTCCTCAAGCTAAGGGTAAAATAGCCTTAGTGGGAGGAGGAGTAGGTTTAGCCCCGCTTTACCTTGCTGCCCGGGAGTTGAGGAAACAAAGGTCGGTAGAGGCAATACACACCTATTTAGGTTTTCAAGAAAATGCTATTTTAATAGATTTATTTGATAAAGTATCCCATAGATTAGCGATAGATATAGGTGGATACATTTCTAAAATGGTAGATGTAAATAGTTATGATTATGTCTTCGCTTGTGGACCGGAAGAGATGATGAAAGCTATTGTAGAACAGAAAAAATCGGAGAGACCCCATATCTTTCTCTCTTTAGAAAAAAGAATGGGATGTGGTATTGGAGCATGTCTTTCCTGTACCTGTCAGACCAGTAGCGGAAACAAATTAACCTGCAAAGAGGGACCGGTATTTCCGGGGGAGGAAATCTATTTTGAATAATATGCTCCAGGTTCAATTTGGCAACATTACTTTTCAAAATCCGGTGATTGCCGCATCAGGCACTTTCAGTCCGGATTTTGAGCAGCATTTTGACCTTTCTCGCTTAGGCGGGATTTGTAGCAAGGGATTAACGCTCTATCCCAGGGCGGGAAACAAAGGGATTCGAATTTGGGAAACAGCATCCGGAATTATGAACAGTGTTGGTTTAGAAAATAAAGGAGTAGACTTATTTATCCAACAAGATTTGCCAATTTTAAAGAAATTAAAGGATAAAGGAGTCAGAATTATCATCAATGTCAGCGGATCAACTGAGGAAGAGTACCTCCGGGCAGTTGAACTTTTTTCCAAAGAAGAAGTAGACATAATTGAGCTGAATATATCTTGCCCAAATATAAAAGGGGGAGGTATGTTATTCGGTATGACCAGTTATGCTGCCCGAGAATTAGTCAGGCAGGTAAGAAAAATAACCAGTCTGCCCTTAGTGATCAAACTAACTCCTAATGCCGATAATATTGTTAAAATTGCCCAATGTTGTGAAGAAGAAGGGGCTGATGGACTATCATTGGTGAATACCTTTAATGCCATGGCTATTGATGTTAAGAAAAGAAAGCCGGCTTTTAATAATGTATATGCCGGTCTTTCCGGTCCGGCAATTAAACCGATTGCACTGCGAATGGTACATGAGGTTTGTCAAAAGGTTAAGATACCGGTTATAGGAATAGGTGGCATTACTAATGGAAGGGATGCTCTGGAGTTCGTTATGGCCGGAGCAACCTGCCTGCAGGTAGGAACGGCAAATTTTATGAACCCATTCTCCTGTGCTCGGATTATCGAGGACATAGAAAACTTTTTAAGAGAAGAAGGAATTGAATCATTAGAAGAGATTAGGGGAATATTATAAGGAGAGGTGAATTTTATGGAAAAATCGTTTTCGACAAATAATAATAATACCCTGAGTCCTAAAGAAAAAGGAGTTTTAGCAATATTAAAAAAAACCGGTGCTCTTTTAAACGGACATTTTCTGCTCACTTCCGGGATTCATAGTGATGGTTATATTCAATGTGCCAGAATATTACAATATCCTTCCTATGCCAGGGAAGTGATTGAATTGATTGCCCGGAAGGTTAAGGATCTGGATATGGAGATCATAGTAGGACCCGCCTTAGGTGGAATTATTGCCGCTTATGAGCTGGGCAGACAACTAAACAAAAGAGCCATGTTTGCCGAACGTAAAAATGGAGTTATGCAATTGAGGAGAGGCTTTGTTGTTAAACCCGGTGAAAAAGTGCTGATAACAGAGGATGTAGTCACTGCCGGCACCTCTACCGGGGAAGTTAAAAAACTGGTAGAAGAGAGGGGTGCAGTGGTAATTGGGGTAGCTTGTATCGTAGACCGTAGAAGCCCAGGTTATTCCCTAGATATACCTATGTATAGTGCCTTAAAGATGAGTATCAATACCTATCTCCCGGAAGAATGCCCTCTCTGCAAGATTGGTGAACCTTTGGAAAATCCGGGGAGTCGTTTTATATAAATAACCCCACCGTTAAAAATGTGAATATTAGTAGCTCTCAGCAATACTGCTTTTTATTTTGGACTGCTCTTAACTTTTCATTCCAACCATATAATGTTATAATAGATGTCAATAATTTAAATTCCAATTATTGATGGGAGGCCATCATGGATAATTTTGTTCCTACCAGAGAAAATGCACTGCAATTATTAAAAGAGTATAATCCGGAAGACAGCCTCATTAAACATGGACTGGCAGTAGAAGGTGTAATGCGCTACATGGCTAGAAAAAATGGTGAAGATGAAGAGAAATGGGGCATCATCGGTTTAGTGCACGATTTAGATTATGGTAAATTTCCGGAACAGCATTGCCAGAAGAGCAAAGAAATATTAGAAGAAAAGGGTTGGCCCGCTGACTATATTCGTGCGGTAATCAGTCATGGCTGGGGAATCTGTTCTGATACAAAACCGGAATCCTTATTAGAAAAGACCCTTTATGCTGTAGATGAGTTGACCGGTTTAGTGGCAACCACCGCCTTGGTTAGGCCTTCCAAAAGTGTAATGGATGTGGAAGTTAAATCAGTTAAAAAGAAGTGGAAAGATAAGCGATTTGCTGCCGGAGTAAACCGTGATATTATAGTAAAAGGTGCTGAAATGCTCGGGGTTGACCTTAGTGAATTGATTGATGACACCATTAAAGGAATGCGAGAAGTGGCAGAAGAAATAGGGTTGAAAGGGTCCCTTTAGAGAATATTATATATAAAGTTAAGGGAGGTAGGAGAGTATGTCAGACCGCAAGGATGTTCAATTTGACGGCTTTTCTGCTGAAACAATCTTTTTTTTAAAAAATTTGAGAGAGAATAATAACCGTGAATGGTTTTTGGCACGTAAAAAAGACTACTATAAAAAAGTAGTACAGCCTGCCGGTTATTTTGTTCAGGAAATGGGTGTAATGCTGGAAAATATTTCACCGGGAATACAGGCTGTTCCTAAAATCGACCGCTCAATCTGCCGTATTTATCAAGACCCCAGATTTGCCAAGGATCAGAATCCTTACCGCTCCTATTTGGGTATCTGGTTTTGGTATGGTGCGAGAAGGGGAAAAAAATCTCCCGGTTATTATTTTGAATTGAGACCGGATCAACTATATCTTTCAGCGGGTACCCCGATTTTTTCACGCAAAGCACTGCGTTCTTTTCGGAATGCAGCTATTGCTCCGGAAAGCGGAGCAGAACTGAATAGAATAATTGAGAAGATACAGAAAAACCAGAATTACCAGACAAGTAAGGCTTATTACGAGAACATTCCCGAAGGATATGAAGAGAGTAAAGGTAAATTTGATGATTTAATTCGTTTTAATGGCTTGGTAGTTTCCTGGGAAATGGCTGTTCCCCCCGAGATATACAACAGAAATCTGCTCAAATTTATTTTTCATATATATAAAGAATGGTCCCCACTTTTCAATTGGCTTATTAAACAGGTCTATAGTGAAGATCAGTAAATAGATAATTAAGTTACTGCTTTTCAATTTTTCAAGTTTTATCCATAAAATCCATGTTTCCCAATATCCTATTAAAAAAACACAGAATACAGAATCAAAATATAAATCTAAGAGTTTCCAAAGGAAAAGATTACCAATTCTATGAATTACAATAAATATAAGCTTAAATCAAATGTATTCTTATCAGAGATCGGCGCAGACTATCTTCCCATTGTTCGTTTTTACCAATTGATAAAATTTCCCGATATTCTGCATTTTATTACTACTCGCCAAGGTGGTTTCAGTGAAAAGCCCTTCCATTCTTTTAACTTAGCCTCACATGTAGGTGATAGAGAAGAACATGTCTTTAGAAACCGGGAACAGTTAGCTGCAGCACTCTGTATACCTGCCAAGAATTTTATTTTTGCTCAACAGGAACATGGTACTAATATCCTAATAACTAACTTTAAAAAAGATGTGATTGATAATAATAATTTTACAAAATCCGATAAAGTCGGTGATGCCTTTCTCACAGATGACAAAGGTATCTGTCTTTTAATTTTTGTTGCCGACTGTGTGCCGGTATTGTTTTTTGATTATAGGAAAAGAGTGATAGGTCTTGCCCATGCCGGCTGGAAAGGAACAATAGGTTTAATCAGTCAGAAGACTGTTCAGCTGATGCAATCTCATTATGGCTGCTCTGTGCAGGATATTATCTGTGGACTGGGCCCTTCTATTGGTCCCTGTTGTTACGAGGTAGGGGAAGAAGTATTAGATAAAGCTAGAGATTCTTTTTCGGATGACCTAAATCATTTAATTCACCATGAACCTAGTAAAAATCAGTATTTTTTTGATCTATGGCAGGCTAACAAGGTTCAATTATTAAAATGCGGCATACCGGAAGAAAATATTGCCCTGGCAAATATTTGCACTTCTTGTCATTCAGACCTGTTTTTTTCCAATAGAAAAGAAAAAGGCTATACCGGACGTTTTGCCGCTGGAATTATGTTAAGAGAATAGTAATTTTAAAAAATCAGGTGGAAACAGTTTAAAAATCAATAATTCCTCAGAACAGTCAGACAATAAAGATATTGAAAGAAATAGAAAAATATTAAAAAAATGGAATAGATTATAATTTCAGATAATTATTTTTTAAAAAGAAACGTTTTCTTAAAAAAAGAAAGTTACCGTCTTCTGCCTCAAATAGATACCATCATTTTCGATATTGATGGAGTATTGATCAATGTTCATTCTGCTTACTATCATACTATCAGAGATACAGTAAGATTTTACTTTGAAAAAATACTTAACATGCCTGTAGAGGTGGAACTTGCTGACAAAGGAGTAATTTTAAATTTTAAGATGATTGGCGGGCTTAATGATGACTGGGAAATTTGTGCAGCTCTAATACTATTCTATCTCTGGAAAATGAAAGAGTATAATATTCAATTAACATATAATTTAAAAAATAATCCACCCCTCATCTCTGATTTTATAAATAAATATCTTACTGCCGGAGATGGTTTGCCCAATATGGTTAGCTGGATAAAAGAAAATTCAGCTCATGCGGAGGAAATATTTCTCCTTTGGAACCAGAAGCAGATTATTCAAATTGCTCTGGAATTTTATGCCGGTGAAAAGTATTGTTCCGATTTTTATCACCTTGCACCCCAATATGTAAAGCTGATAAATGGGAACATTGATCAGGAGAGTATACTGCTTGACCCAAAATTAGTTAAAATAATAAGAAAGTACTGGGTGGGGATTTTTACCGGAAGAGGTAGGGCTGAAACCAATTATATTCTTCAAAAGTTGGACTGGTTAAAATGGATTCCGCCAGAGGCAGTTATTACTCTGGATAGTGGTATAAAAAAACCTTCAGCACTTGGTTTAAATATACTGAGGAGTAGATTTCAATCTAAAATAGGGCTCTATATAGGCGATACTATGGATGATTTTTTAACCGTGGAGAACTTGAATCAGGAGCATAAAGAGACCAAATTTCTTTCCGCAATTGTTGCCGGAAATGACTTGTTTGAGAAAAAGGAGAAGGGAAGAATTTTTTTACCCAGGGGGCTTGACCTATTAAGCGAGGACGTTAATCAGCTATTGCTGCTATTAGATAATATTCGGTCAGGTTGTGCTCCATGAACCAGACATATATTGTATCTTGTTTTAATATGCCGATAGATTAGTAATTTTTTTGTTCTAAGCTGATAACTGTTGGTTTGATTAAACTTTTTTGTGGTTGTTTAAGGATTATTCATTTCTATAATCTATTAATTGTGGGACAATAGACAATCTATTCATAGGATAAATATGAATACCGGCTACCTCTTTGATAGTTAGAAAATCATTAATCAATTCTTGAGCAATGGTAATTCCTTCTTCAATACCGGAATCAAACATCCTATACTTTATGCTATCAGGAATAAAAATATGTTGCAGATTTTTTTCAATATAATTTATCATTTTAATACTTCTCAAAGGCATTATACCGATAATCTTAGGGATAGTGATGTGTTGAGTCGTATTAAGAAAATCTTCTATAACTCTTCTACTAAAAATGGGCTGTGTCTGAATGAAATGCGCACCGGCTGCAACTTTTTTTTCTAATCGTGGTAATTCTTTGTTGAGTTCTTTGAAATCGGGATTTACTGCCACACCGGCAAAAAAGCCGGTATTGTAATTAGCAGTTTTGTTACCAGCAAATGTTCCTTGATTTAGCTCCTGGATAATCTTAATTAAACCAATAGAGTCTGTATCAAAGACAGCACTGGCATTGGGGTGGTCCCCCATTTTAGGGTGATCTCCGGTAAGAGCCAATATATTATGGACACCCAAGGCGTAAGCCCCTAATAATTCAGCCTTTAAGGCCAATAGATTACGGTCTCTGCAGGTAATATGGAAAATTGTTTCTAAGTTTGTATGTTCCTGTACAATATGGGAAAGGGCAATAGGACTCATCCTTAACGATGCTAAGGGACAATCGGTAATATTAATAGCATCGGTCTGGTTCAAATAGACTTTTATATTTTCCAACAATTTTTCAATGTTTAGATTGAGTGGGGGATCTAATTCAACTGTAAAAACAGTCTGTCTATTTTGTAATTTTTCTTTGAGTTTCATAGTAATTAATATTTTTCATTGAATTTTATTTTAAATCAGTGATAATAAGTATAACATATCCAATTACAGTAGCTTCTATTATAATATACTGCTTCATCTTCAATTTAAGTCTAATATAAGAATGTTGCAGCAAATTAGTTTTACACTATCATTTTCTGCCAATAATTTCAATCAAATTATTCAGAAATATTAAAACAGTGTATAATTTATTTAATCTTTATCAAATTAATTCTCGTTTTGCGTTGAGAAAAGTCAAATATATAGTCAAATATTAAAGGAAAATTACTGAATAGCTAGTTTTTTAATTTGTGCAAGGGGGATTTAGATGAATAATTTAGAGCGTATTTCAGAAGCCCTGCAAAAGGGCGAGGCAGAAAAGATTACAGAACTGGTCAGGCTTGCTTTAACAGAGCAGCGATCTCCTGAAGAAATACTGGATAATGGCCTCATTGAAGGGATGAATATTATCGGGGTTAAATTTAAGGAACATGAAATATTTCTTCCGGAGGTCTTAATGGCAGCCCGAGCCATGTATGCCGGACTGGATGTACTGAATCCTCTTTTAGCCCAAACAGGAGTGAAAAAAATAGGGAAAGTCGTATTAGGTACTGTTAAGGGAGATTTGCATGATATAGGAAAGAATTTAGTAAAAATGATGTTAGAGGGCACGGGATTTGAAGTTTTTGATCTGGGGGTAGATGTTTCAGCGGACAAATTTATTGCAGCAGTGCGAGAACATCAACCAGATATAGTAGCGATGTCGGCGCTTTTAACCACTACCATGGTTTTTATGTCTGAGGTGATTAATTCACTTCAATCAGCAGATTTACGAAAGAAAGTAAAAGTAATTATTGGAGGAGCTCCGGTAACCCAGCATTATGCTGATCAAATTGGTGCAGATTGTTACTCACCCGACGCTGCCACTGCAGCAGAAGATGCTAAAAGACTGATAAAGTATTCTTAATTGGTTTGGGCTAATTAGAACCGTTAAATGATTAAATTACCTTACCTAACCCTCGCATAAAAGAGAAAATAAGAAAAGGAGCCCAATTGATGTTAATAATTGGTGAAAAAATAAATTCTACTCGCGAAAGAGTTAGAAAGATGATTGAAGATAGAGATTCTAAATCTATTCAGGAACTAGCCTCCCACCAAATAAATGCGGGAGCCCAGGTTTTAGACGTAAACTCATCTGCTGCAAATGGTAATAAAGAAGAAAACATGAAATGGCTAGTTAAAACAGTTCAGGAGGTGACTTCATCTCCCTTATGTATAGATAGTGCCAATCCTTTGGAAATTAAGAAAGGCATAGAAACCTATAAAGAGATTTCCGGAAAGGCGCTCATCAACTCTATCACTGGAGAAAAGGAAAGGATAGAGAGATTATTGCCCACCATAAAAAAATACCAATGTAGAGTAGTAGCTTTAACAATGGACGAGAGGGGAATTCCTGATAGTTCCCAGACCCGAATTGATATTGCCCATAAACTAATACGGGTATTGACCGATTCAGGAATTCTTTTATCTGATATATATATAGACCCACTAGTGGTACCTATCGGCACCAATGATAAAAATGGTGTGATAGTGTTGGATACTATACGCGGAATCAAAGAAGCCTTTCCTGAAGTCAAAACCGTAATAGGTTTAAGCAATATCTCTTATGGTCTTCCGGAAAGAAGATTACTAAACTGTGTTTTCATGGTTTTAGCAATGTCTTTCGGTTTAGATGCCGCAATTATTGACCCTACTGATAAAAGAATGATGGCTCTAATTAAGACGGCCCGCACTCTATTAGGACAAGACAGCTATTGTGCCGAATATATTAAGGCATATCGCGAAGGAAAAATAACCTTCTGTTCTAAATGATTTCTAAATAATGGGGGAATAATGGTAAGAGTAACTTTTTTACCGAATAATGAAAATATTGAAATAGCTAATGGTGATTCTTTATGGGAGACTATACTGAAAGCAGGCATCAGGCCTAATTCAATCTGTGGCGGAAAGGGTATTTGCGGTAGATGTAAGGTACTGTTAAAGGAAGGAATAACAGAGCCCACTGTCCAAGAAACAGAACTTCTTTCCCCGGAGGAGATTAAAAAAGGCATTCGCTTGGCCTGTCAAACCAGATTGTATAATAATTGCACTGTAGAGATTCTTCCTGAAAATAGAACAGGTCTCCAAGATATTTTCCCTCTGAACAGGGTAGATAATGCTAAAGATTTTAAGAGTAGTTTTTGGTTAGATGCTAATGTAGAGAAGATTTTCTTAACTGTGGACAAACCGTCTTTATTAGATCAGAGGTCAGACTGGGGAAGAATTAAGGAGGCATTGGTTCGAAAAAAAGAAAAAAATCTTAATTATCTCCAAACCCCGCTACCATTATTAAAAAAACTCCCCGTCTTACTCAGAGAGGCTGATTTTATAGTTACTGTTGTAATATGCAACGGAAAAATTACAGCTTTGGAAAAAGGAGACACTGCCGACAAGGTTTTTGGCATGGCTTTTGACCTGGGTACTACTACAGTGGCTGGGTATTTAATCGATTTGAAAACCGGGAAAGAGGTTTCAGCTCTATCTAAAACTAATTCACAGATTAGCTATGGTGATAATATTATATCGAGGATTGATTTTACTCAAAATAAGGAAAATGGATTAGCGATATTACAAAAAGAAATCATAAATACAATAAATGAGCTTATCAATGAAACTATTCAGAATACCGGAATAAGTAGAGATAATATCTATGAAATAACAATAGCGGCTAATACCTGCATACATCATCTCTTTTTAGGGATTATTCCAATTTATTTGGCATCATCGCCTTTTCTTGCGGCGTTCAATAGAGGTCTTAGCCTAAAAGCAAAAGAGATTCCTGCTTTATATTTATCTCCAGAGACTAATATTTACATGCTTCCAACTATTTCTGCCTTTATAGGCTCAGATGTTTTAGCCGGAATCCTTTTTAACGGTATGAATGATAGGGAAGAAATCACATTACTTATAGATTTAGGAACCAATGGCGAGGTAATTTTAAGCAAAAATGGAGAATTATGGGCCTGTTCTACGGCGGCAGGGCCTGCCTTTGAGGGAATAGGGATTAGTTGCGGGATGAGGGCTGTAGAAGGAGCTATCGATAGAGTAAAATTAAGCAAAAACACAATTAACCGGCATGTCATCGGCAATGGTAACCCTAAAGGAATCTGCGGTTCGGGAATTATTGATCTGGTTTCAGATATGTTGAGAATTGGTTTGATAGATAAAAGCGGCAGATTAATGACGAAAAAAGAATGCCCTTCTGGGATTAGCGAACAAATTAAAAATAGACTTGATATTAAATCAGGTGAAAATATATTTCTTTTAGTTAAAGAAAATGAGACAGAAGAAGGCAAGGAAATCTATCTCAGTCAGAAGGATATTAGAGAAATACAAGTAGCCAAAGCAGCTATTGCCAGTGGTATAAAAATTCTCTTAAGAGAAGCGGCCCTTGAGACAAAAGATATTGGGGAATTATTCTTAGCCGGCTCTTTTGGTAATTTTATTAATATAGAAAATGCCATTAAGATAGACCTATTGCCAAATATTTCTTTAAAAAGAATAAGTTTAGTAGGAAATGCGGCAGGCAAGGGTGCCGAATTAGCTTTATGTTCCCGGAGGATAAGAGAAATAGGTGAAGGGATATATAAAGATGTCAAATATGTAGAGTTATCCACTCATCCCAATTTTTCAAAGGAATTTATGGAAACCATTTCTTTCTGAATACCGAACGCAAACCCAGTTAATTAGTTATGGTTTAATTTAAGAAGATAATTACCCTAAATTTTTAATTTTCAGAATAAATTAAAGAAAAAAGGAAACAATAAATTGTTTTTACCCACTACCAGAGCGGAAATGAAGAGCCGAAACTGGGCTCACCTGGATATTATTTTAGTATCCGGAGATACCTATATTGATAGTTCTTTTATAGGGGTCTCTTTATTAGGCAAGCTTCTCTATAAAGAGGGTTATAAGGTAGGTATTATTGCCCAGCCGGATATCACGAATCCGGATGATATCAGCCGCTTGGGTGAACCGCAACTATTCTGGGGCGTAACATCCGGCTCGCTGGACTCTATGATAGCCAATTATACCGCTACAGGCAGAAAGAGAAAGAAGGATGATTTTACTCCGGGAGGAATAAATAATCGAAGACCGGATAGGGCAACCATAGTTTACACCAATCTTATCAAGCAATATTTTAAAAAGACCAGTCCCATAGTTTTAGGTGGTATCGAAGCGAGCTTAAGAAGGTTAGCCCATTATGATTTCTGGGATAATAGTATCAGGCGCTCTATTCTCTTGGATAGCAAAGCCGATTATCTAATCTATGGCATGGCTGAAAAGAGTCTGCTGCAATTTGCTCAACGGCTGGCACGAGGGGAGAACGTGGAAGATTTAAGAGGAATATGTTATATTTCTCAAGCACCACTAAAAAAAGGAATTACCCTACCTTCTTTTTCTGAGGTGAGCAATGACAAACAAAAATTTATAGATATGTTCCACCTTTTTTATGAGAATCAGGACCCCTATTCCGGTAAAGTTCTTTTTCAAAAATATAATAATCGCTATCTCATACACAACCCCCCCTCCCATCCTTTGACTACCAGAGAATTGGATGAAGTATACGAGATCGATTATGAAAGAGAAGTACATCCATATTACCGTAAATCAGGCTCGGTAAAGGCATTAGATACCATTAAATTTTCCGTAACTTCTCATCGGGGTTGCTTTGGAGAGTGTAATTTTTGTGCTATCACGGTCCATCAGGGAAGATATATTCAATCCAGAAGTCAGAATTCTATTATACGTGAAATCAAGGGACTGGTGAAACGAAAAGACTTTAAGGGTTACATTCTAGATGTGGGCGGGCCCACCGCTAATATGTACGGTATGGAATGTATTCAAAAGGGAAGAGGAAATTATTGCGTAAAGAAACGCTGTTTGTTCCCTTCTTTTTGCGTCAATTTATCAGTTGATCATGAGGTACAGATCCAATTATTAAGAGCAGTCAGGAAAACAAAAGGGATTAAAAAAATATTCATAGCATCCGGACTTCGTTATGATTTAGTATTAGCAGATCATAAAAATGGTGAACGTTATCTCCGGGAAATCATTGCTCATCATCTTTCGGGACAACTAAAGATTGCTCCTGAACATATCGATTCCAAAATTCTGACCTTAATGGGCAAGGGCAATAATAATCTGTTAAGCAGATTTAAAAAGCTATTTGATCGAATTAATAATCAGGAAGGACTTAAGCAATTTCTCACCTATTATTTTATAGCTGCCCACCCCGGTTGTAGAGAAAAGGATATGGTTTATCTGAAAGAATATATTGAAAAGGAACTAAAGATAAAGCCTGAGCAAGTACAAATTTTTATTCCGGCACCTTCAACATATTCCGCTATCATGTATTATGCAGAATGTGATCCCTTTACTAAAAATAAAATTTTTGTGGAAAAAAAGGTAAAAAATAAGAATAATCAGAAAAAAGTAGTAATAGATTAGTGAATAAAATATTTTTTTATAAGATATAGGCATTAAGCTTTTTCTCAAAATAATTTTTTAAATATCCTGAGGACAGTTAATAATAGGGTCTATGATTTCTCAAAATCCTAAAATAATAAATGTAAGTAATTTTACTGCTATATAACAGCAACATTTTATACAACACGCATTACGATGTTGTGAGATGTACTATATACTGGTATACTATATACGAGAAAAGGGGGTTTCCTAGAGGAGAATTCCCCTTAAGTAATTAATGATTTTTAGATACGAAGGTATATTTAATTTGATACCACTTATTTATGTTATTGATGATGAGCAAGATATTGTTGACCTTATTGCTTTGCATCTGGAGAGATCCAATTTTCGGGTGGAGGGATTTTTAGATGCAACAACCTTTTATCTTCAGTTAAATAAAAAAATACCGGATTTAATTATCTTAGATCTTATGCTTCCGGATCAGAGCGGTTTTGAGGTATGTAAATATCTAAAAAAAGAAGATAGATATAGCAGTATACCCATCATTATTCTTTCCGCTCTTATAGGAGAAACTGAAAAAATTCTTGGTTTAGAATTGGGAGCTGATGATTATATCACCAAACCATTTTCCCCATTGGAGATGGTAGCCAGAGTAAAAGCAGTACTAAGACGACAAACCGATAAATCAAGAGAGAGTAGAATTATAATAGATGATGATTTTATTATTGAAATAGAAAAGCACAAAGCGTTTGTCGATGAAAAGGAAGTTCCTCTCACTGCCACTGAATTCAAGATTTTGAGTTTATTGGCTAATAAACAGGGATGGGTATTTACCAGGGGGCAGATACTGGATTATCTCTGGGGTGAAGAAAAGGCCGTTCTGGAACGTACCATTGATGTTCATATCAAAAATTTGCGGGAAAAATTGGGCTTTAAAGGCTATTTAATTAAGAATGTAAGAGGAATAGGCTATAAGTTGGAACAATGATTAAATTACACTTGCAAAAAAAAATACTCATTTCTCTTATTATTACTCTATTTCTAATATCATGCTTAATTCCACTCTCCTCGTTTATTAAATCTCAATATATTAACAGCAAAGTTAAAGAACTTACCAATCTTTCCTTCACCATACAAACAGTTATAGAACCTCTTTTAGAACAGGAAAACTGGCCGGAATTAGAAAATCTTATTAAAGAGATGTTTAAACAGTCAGACGCAAGGATATCAATTATCCTTGCCGATGGCAAAGTGGCAGCTGAGACATTTAAGGATTTATCAGGAATGGAAAATCACCTCAACAGACCGGAAGTGAAAGCAGCTTTTCAGGGGGAGATAGCACATGGGATAAGATACAGCAGTACCGCAAAAGAGGATATGTTTTATGTCGCGATTCCTGTTTTTATAGAAAATAATCTTAAAGCGGTTATTAGGATAAGTACCTTTTTAGAAGAAATAGACTTTATTTTGAGCAGACTAAGAAGTATGGCAGTTCTTTTTAGCCTGCTTATGGTTTTACTATTAATGGGAATTACTTATCTTGATAATCATAAAACCAAAAAAACTATTAAGAAATTGATTCAGGGATTTCAAGAAATAGGAGAAGGTCGTCTGGAAACTAGAATTTTATTGCCTTCCGGAGAGCCGGAAATTAATGAACTTATTAATCAATTTAACGGGATGACTGAAAAACTAAGCCGGATTATAAGAGGACTATCAGAAGAGAGAGAAGAATTAAACAGTATCATTGCTTCCGTTCCCAGTGGTATTGCTCTGGTGGACAAGGAAGGAAGGATAATTTTAAGTAATAGTTATTTTAATAAAATTTTCTCCTACCATCCTCATGATAATAAAGATAAGTATTTCTGGGAGATATTGAGAGAAAATAAGTTAAACCAAAAGGTAAGTGAATTGATAGAAAAGAAAAGGAATTTTAACACCGAGCTTGAATTAAATGGAAACATTTATCTAGTCAATGGGAATTATATGGACCGAAAGAATAAGTCTATTCTGGTTTTACATGACATAACTACCTCCAGAAAATTAGAACAGGTAAAAAGGGAACTGGCAACCAATGTTTCCCATGAACTAAGAACCCCCCTTACCTCTATTAAAGGTTATATAGAGACCTTAGAAGATGCCAGCGCCGGAGATAGAGAAAGGTATCTATCTATTATCAAAAGAAATTTAGAAAGAATTATTAATATGGTTAATGATCTTCTTTTTTTATCTGAGTTAGAAGACAAAGAAGGAAAAGTATGCCTTGAGAAGGTGGATTTAGGTGAAATAGTAGCCAATATACATAAAATTTTTGCACTTTCTCTAAAGGATAAAAACCTGAAATTTAATATTAATATCCCACCAGATTTGCCCAGTATTGAGGCTGATCAGTTTAAAATTGAACAATTGCTTATTAATTTAATTGATAATGCGATTAAATTTACCGACCAGGGTGAAATAACTGTTTCTCTAGGATTAATTTGTGAGAGGAGGATAAAAATAGAAGTCGCCGATACCGGTATCGGATTAAAAAAAGAAGAGCTAGTCCGTGTTTTTGAGCGCTTTTATGTAACAAATAAAGCAAGATCACGAAAAGAAGGGGGAACAGGGTTAGGACTTTCCATTGCTAAACATATTGTACAATTACATCAGGGCGAGATAGATATTGACAGTCAGCCAGGATTAGGCACTAAGGTAAGGGTTATCCTACCTATCAATCCCATCTTATCTTAAAAAATCAAGTAATAGTCAGATATTTCGTTTTTACCTTCAGGGTGAAAAGAAAAAAATTTTTTAAAAAATTTAAAATTAACCAAAAATTAACAATTTATTTATATATTTTTAACAAAACTCCTTTATTTTGTAATTAAAAGAATAGATGTAAGACATCTTAAAAAAAGGAGAAAAAAATGAAGATCTCAAAAAAATCAAATTCTATCTTTCTGGTACTTATCACACTTTCTTTCGTGCTAACAAGTTTCGGTATTCTTGCTGCTGAAAAAGCAATTGTTTTAAAAGGCTCTACCACTGTACTTCCTATTGCCCAACCCTGTGCCGAAGTCTTTATGGATCAAAGCCCGAATATTGATATATCAGTACAGGGTGGTGGATCAGGTGTAGGCATTGCTTCTCTTATTGATGGTACTTGCGACATTGGGAATTCTTCCCGGCCGGCAAAAGAGGAAGAGATTAAGACAGCCAAGGAAAAAGGAGTAGAAATTTATGCGAATATTATTGCTAGAGATGCCATCGCTGTTATCGTAAATCCCGCTAATCAGGTTGAGGGATTAACTCTGGACCAGATTAAGGATATTTATCTTGGGAAAATCTCTAACTGGTCAGAAATCGGAGGAAAGGATCAGGCGATTGTGGTTGTTTCCAGAGACTCGGCTAGTGGCACTTTCGAAACCTTTAATGAATTAGTTTTAAAGAAAGAGAAGTTAAGACCCGATGCTCTTATGCAGGCATCTAATGCTGCTGTAGCCACTACTGTAGCCACTACTCGCGGTGCCATAGGCTATGTGGGCTTAGGGTATGTTACCGATAAGGTCAAGGCCATAAAGGTTAATAATACTCTGCCTAGTAAGGAAACAGTTAATGACAATTCATATCCCTTAGCCAGGCCATTATTTATGTATACCAATGGCCAGCCTGAAGGGACAATAAAAGAATTTCTGGATTTCGTATTAGGCGCAGAAGGACAGAAATTAGTGGAAGAAAATGGATTTCTTAGTGTTCAGTAGCTTATAATAATATTATCATAGATAATATAACCGGGTAGGGCGTATACCCTACCCGGTTGTTGGCTTATAAAATTAATGAATATTTTGGAAAAAGAGATAAATCATATTAATGCATAAAAAGAAAGAAAAAATAATTAGATGGGTATTTTCTATATTAGCCTTTTCTTCACTATTCTTTCTGGTAGGCATTACTATCACTTTATTCACTTCTGGATTACCGGTTTTTAGAGAAAAAGGAATTTTGGAATTTATATTGGGTAAGGAATGGTATCCCACTTATAACCCACCTGCTTTTGGCATCCTTCCTTTAATTATGGCTTCTTTTCTGGTCACCATTGGTGCCGTAATGATATGTGTGCCATTAGGTGTAGGCAGTGCACTTTTCATCAATGAATTAGCTAATCATCGGCAGAAGGCCATCTTGAAACCTATCATTGAAATCTTAGCCAGCATACCTTCTATTGTTTATGGATTTTTTGGTATGGTTCTAGTGGCGCCTTGTTTACAAAAAATTTTTCACCTTCCGGTAGGGCAGACTGCTTTTACCGGTAGTTTAGTATTAGGAATTATGGCTACTCCTACTGTCTGCAGTATCTCTGAAGATGCTTTAAGTTTTGTACCTCAGAGTTATCGTGAAGCTTCTTTAGCCTTAGGAGGTAATAGATGGCAAACCCTGACCAGGGTAATTATCCCGGCAGCCGGTTCGGGGCTTTCCACGGGAATTATACTGGGTATGAGCAGGGCAATTGGGGAAACCATGACCGTCTTGATGGTTACCGGTGGAGCGGCAATTATCCCCACTTCTTTCTTTCAACCGGTAAGGCCTATGACTGCCACTATTGCTGCAGAAATGGGAGAGACAGTGGTGGGCAGCATCCATTACCATGCATTATTTGCCATCGGCTTGGTCTTGTTTTTAATTACCTTATTGTTCAATATTATTGCTGAAATAATCAGTCGGCGCTATCGCCTAAAATTAGGCCTGGGAAGGTAAAATTATGAATAATAAGATTAAACAGCAATTTGGATTTTTCTTACTCTTTCTTTGTATCTTGATTACCATCTTTTTTTTAGGTTTAATTTTATACTTCGTAATAGTTCAGGGAGTTGGTGTACTATCCTATGAATTTTTGACCCAGATACCTAAAAGATCCATGACTGCCGGCGGAGTAGCTCCGGCTATTGTGGGAACTTTTTATCTCACCTTAGGAGCCATTATTTTTGCTATTCCCCTTGGAGTAGCCTGTGCTATATATTTAAGTGAATATAATCCACAAAGCGTTGTTATTAATGTAATCAGAATTAGCATTAACAATTTAGCAGGAGTACCTTCGGTAGTATTTGGTCTGTTTGGATTAGCTGTCTTTGTCAAATATTTAGGATTTGGAGTATCGATATTATCCGGTTCCTTGACTTTGGGGATCATGGTATTACCGGGTATTATTTCTGCAACACAGGAAGCACTTTTAGCGGTGCCCCAATCGTATCGGGAGGCATCACTAGCTCTGGGTGCCACTTTATGGGAAACAATAAGAAAAGTTGTATTACCCAGTGCTTTGCCCGGTATTTTAACTGGTATAATACTGAGTATTGGCAGGGTTGCCGGTGAAACTGCACCAATTATGTTTACTGCTGCCACTTTCTATACCCGTGGATATCCTAAGTCCATCTTCTCTGAAGTAATGGCTTTACCTTACCATATCTATGCCTTGATGACAGAAGGGGTACATCCGGAAGTTCAGACCAAGATCGCTTATGGATGTGCCCTTATCTTATTAATTTTAGTTCTATCGATGTCTACTCTAGCTATTATATTGAGACAGAGACAGAGGGGTAAAACTTATTATGGAACCTAAACCTAAAATAGAAGTAAAGGATCTTTCCTTTTATTATGGTCAGAATCAGGTATTAAAAAAGATTAATCTTAATATCTTTGAAAAAAGGGTTACCGCTATTATTGGTCCATCAGGTTGCGGTAAAACTACTTTAATTAGAATGTTTAATAGAATGAATGACTTGGTTCCCATAGGTAGGCTGGAAGGGGTTATTCTCTTAGATAAAAAAGACATTAATGATTGCAAAACTGATGTGGTAGAAATTCGACGTAGAGTAGGAATGGTATTTCAAAAACCAAATCCTTTCCCCAAAAGTATTTTTGATAACGTTAGCTATGGATTGGAAGTCAACGGCATTAGAGATAGGAGAAAGAAAGAAGAAATTGTGATACAATCACTAAAAAAGGCCGCCATCTGGGAAGAAGTAAAAGATCGTCTTAATGAAAGCGCTTTGGGATTATCAGGAGGACAGCAACAGCGCCTCTGTATTGCTCGTTGTCTGGCAGTTGCCCCAGAGGTATTATTATTTGATGAACCTTGTGCCAGCCTGGACCCCATCTCTACTCAAAAGATTGAAGAGTTGATGACAGAGCTAAAGAAGGAGTATACTATAGCTATTGTAACTCACAATATGCAACAAGCTGCTCGGGTGTCAGATTATACAGCATTTTTATATCTGGGAGAATTGATTGAATTTGGTGAGACAACACAATTGTTTACTATCCCCAGGAATAGGATGACTGAGGCTTATCTAACTGGTAAATTTGGGTAAATTAAAGAAGTCATTCTCATAATCTTTCTATCGAGTGTTATTTTAAATATTAACAATGAGGGACAATGATGTTAGAAGAACGCATCAGACTGTTAAAACGGGAATTAATAGAATACGCTACCTTAGTGGAAAATATGTTGGTGAAAGTTGTTAAAGGGCTTTTGGAAAAGGAAAAAGATTATCTCTTAGAGATCATAGAAAAGGATGAACCAGAGGCAGACCAATATGAAATCAACTTAGATGAAAAATGTATCTGGATTCTCGCTCGATTCCAACCTATGGCTGTTGATTTAAGGAGTATTCTGATGATACTGGAAATTACCAGAGATTTAGAAAGAATCGGGGATTTGTCGGCAAATATGTCTCGAAGTGCCCTTTTTCTTATTGAGAGACCACAGATAAAACCATATATTGATATTCCCAGAATGGCTAATATCGTCCATGGTATGATAAAAGGAAGCATAGATGCCTTTATTGAAAATGACTCTTTACTTGCCCGGGAGGTATTTCAGCGGGATGAGACAGTAAATGCCTTAAGAGATCAGATAATCAGGGAGCTCCTTACTTTTATGAGCTCTGATCCCACTACCATAGAAAGGTCTTTTCGTTTAATTTCTCTTGCTTTAGATTTAGAGCGAATAGGGGATCATGCTACCAATATCTGTGAAGGTGTAGTATTTATAGTAGAAGGAGAAGTGATTAAGCATCAGTATGATAAAGATAAAGGAATGTGATTAGTCTTAAAAAAATGTTATTCTATTTGCAATATTTTCAATAAACATTGTTGTACTTCATCTTTACGGCAAATTAACTGTTTTTTAATTGGTTTTTTGTCTAAATCTTTGAGTATAGCCGGTATACGAAAATTACTATATTCACCCAACTTCTGTAATAGAACAAGTTCTTCTTTACTATAGGTCAAATCTTGTCCTGTTAAGGCAGTTAAAACAGCTCTATTAAATTTAAAGGGTGTGGCAGTGGCAGTAATAACTGTTTTGGTTTTTGGGGTACATAATCTTTGATAGTCAGTAAATACCTTTATCCCTACAGCAGTATGCGGGTCAACAAGGTAATGGTAATCATGGTATACTGATTTTATGGTGGACAATGTGTCAGTTTCATTGGCAAAGCCGGCAAAAATTGTTTCTCCCATCTTATTCTTTAATGATTCGCCTAAAATAAACATTTTCTTTTCCCGAAGATTCTTCATCAATTTGACAATGAATTCACCCTGATGACCTGAAATTTCAAAAAGGAGTCTTTCTAAATTACTAGAAATAAGTATGTCCATAGAAGGACTAATAGTGGCAACTAGCGGTCTATTTATATCGTAGACTCCTGAATTAAAGAAGTCTGCCAATACCTTATTGGTATTTGAAGCACAAATTAATTTTTCAATAGGTAAACCCATTTCTTTAGCATACCAGGCGGCCAAAATATTACCAAAATTACCGGTCGGAACAACGAAATTAAGTTTTTCATTTTGCCTTATCTCTTTGTTTCGCAATAAATGGAGATAGGCATAATAATAATAGACTATTTGAGGAAAAAGCCGTCCCCAATTAATAGAGTTGGCAGAAGATAATTCAAACCCCTCTTGTTTTAAATAATCATAGAAATTGTAATCAGAAAATATCTGCTTTACAGCATTCTGGCAATCATCAAAACTACCTTCCAGAGCCAGGACATGGGTATTATCACCTTCCGTGGTAAGCATCTGTAATTCTTGAATCTTGCTCACTTTTTGAAGAGGATAATATACCACAACCTGAATACCTTCTACATTTTTAAATCCTTCCAAGGCCGCTTTACCGGTATCACCGGAGGTAGCGACCAGAATCAAAATTTGATTGTGTATAGAAAGCTTTTTTCTAACCAGAGATAGAATACGGGGTAATACCTGTAATGCTATGTCTTTGAAAGCGCCGGTCGGACCATGAAAGAGCTCCATTATAAAAAGTTGATCATCTAATTTGACGAGAGGGATAATTTCCGCAATATCAAAATTATCTTTATGGTAAGTCTGTTCAACTAAATAGTTAATTTCCTGGTCGAAAAAATCATCCTTTAAAAACAATTTAAAGATGTTGTAGGCTAATTGAGGATAGGTCAGATTAACCCAGCTATGTAGCTCTCCCAGAGAAATGGTAGGAATCTTTTCCGGTACGAATAATCCCCCCTGTGGCACCATGCCCATCTTAATAGCCTCTAAGGTCGAAACCGGACTAATATTATTTCTGGTACTGATATATTTCATTAATAATCCTTAATCATTTACATTGTTAACTTTTATTCTGTAATTTAGCTATAGTCATCAATACCCCATTGCGGTGGTACTCTTGAAATACATGCCCTTGTTTTCCTGTATCCTGCTCTTTTTGCATTGTCATATATGTTTAGGTAATTTTCTCATTGTTAAAGATTGTAACAGAGTAATTCTTATTATATATATCTCAATAATCATCCCAGTACGTCTTTTCTGATAAACAAATTGCTTTTTCTCCCTGCTATTACAGGTAGGGAGTTTCCGCTGGGTTACATTATAGTAAAAAAACAGAGAGGTAGCAAGGTAAATAAAGGTTTCACTTGCCAAAAGAAATCTAATGGCATATATTTTAATAAGTAAGAGGTTTTTAGAATTAAAATAGTTAAAAAGTGTTGAACATTATGTAATAAAGAAAGGGGAATACAGAGTGAATGTTCGAGAATTAGCTGAAAAGTATAAGGATGAAATTATTTCTCTAAGGAGGGAATTTCATCAAAATCCGGAATTGAGCTGGCAGGAGTTTAGAACCGCACGGAGAGTAGAGGAAGAATTAAAGAAGCTCGGCATTAATACCAAAAGGGTTGCCGAAACGGGAGTAGTCGGTTTGATAAAAGGGAAACCGGGTAATAAAGTAGTTGCTTTAAGGGCAGATATGGATGCCTTGCCCATACAGGAAAACAATGAGGTATCCTACCATTCCAAAAACGATGGTGTAATGCATGCCTGTGGACATGATGGGCACATTGCCATGCTTTTAGGTGCTGCTAAAATTTTAAAGAAATTAAAAAGCCAATTTGGCGGTATGGTAAAGGTCATATTTCAACCTGCCGAAGAGACCATAGCGGGAGCTAAAAAGATGGTTGCAGAAGGAGTACTGGACAACGTTGATGCCATTTTAGCTATCCATGTCTGGTCTGAACTTTCCTCGGGAAAAGTTTCTTTGGAACCCGGTCCCCGTTTTGCTGCCGGAGACCGATTCAAAGTAACCGTAAAAGGCAGAGGGAGCCATGGTGCTATGCCCCATCTGGGCAGAGATGCTATTGTGGCTGCATCGGCTATAATTATGAATTTACAGACCATCGTCAGTAGAGAAACAAATCCCCAGGAGCCGGCTGTAATAAGTATAGGTAAGATTAAAGGAGAGGGGAGTTTTAATACTATCAACGACAAGGTAGAAATAGAGGGCACTGCTCGCACCTTTAATCCTAATTTACAAAAAGAACTCCCCAAGCTGATGGAAAGAATAATAAAAAATACCGCCCTCTCCTTTAATACTAAAGCAGAGCTGGAATATTTTGTTGGTGCACCACCCTGTATCAATGATCCCGTCATTTCCCAAGTCGCCCAGCATAGTATTACAAAGTTATATGGAGAAGATATCACTACTCTTTTTCAAAAGACTACCGCCACTGAAGATTTTTCTTTTTTCTTACAACAAGTACCGGGAATAATCGCTTTTTTAGGTATAGCCAATAAAGAAAAGGGCATTATTTATCCACATCACCATAATCAATTTAATATCGATGAAGATGTTTTACCAATAGGCACATCTCTCTATTCCCAATTTGCCCTGGATTACTTAAATCAGTAGATTAACAAGGAGAGAGGAAATGGTAGTATATGGAGATGTAGTTCAGGCTTATGAAAAAGTAACCAGATTTAAAAACCCTACTCTATTACAATATTCAGGTACCTTGAGCAGAATGACCGATAGCGAAGTCTTTTTAAAACCAGAAAATCTACAAATTACCGGGTCTTTTAAATTAGGTGGGGCACTAAATGTAATGTCGAATCTTGTTCAAAAAGAAAAGATTAAGGGAGTGGTTACCTGCTCTGCCGGTAATTGGGGACAGGCGGTGGCTTATGCTGCCCGACAATATGACACTTACTCTATTATTGTGATGCCCAAACAAGCCTCTTTAATTAAGATAGCAGCTACCAGAGGATATGGGGCAGAGGTAGCGTTATTTGGGGAAAATTCTAATGATGTTGCTGCTAAAGCTCAGGAAATCGCTCAAAATGAAGGTTTGATTTTTCTTAGTCCTTTTGGCAATGACGATTTAATAGCAGGTCATGGTACAGTGGGGTTGGAAATTATAAAAGAGAGGCCTGAAACTGATGTAGTTCTCTGCCCGGTAGGAAGTGGTGCTTTTATTGCCGGAATTGCTTTGGCGCTAAAAGAAAAAAATCCCAAAATTAAGATTATTGGCATTGAACCGGAGAATGCCAATGCCATGTGGTTATCGCTAAAGGCCGATAAAATTGTAGAATTAGAACAAGTTGATACCATAGCCGACGGCTTGGCTTTAAAAAAGCCCGGTGAGCAATCTTTTGAAATAGTAAAAAAATACGTTGATGAAATTGTCTTGGTCAATGAAGAAGATATAAAAAAAGCAGTTATTTTTTTGCTGGAGAGAACAAAGTTATTGGTAGAGCCATCAGGCGCAGTAACTGTGGCTGCTCTTATGACCGGTAAAGCTAATTTGCAAAACCGTAAAATAGCAGCTATTCTTAGTGGCGGAAATTTTGATTTAACTAAACTGAAAATTTTTTTAGAATGTGATTGTTGAATAAAAAACAAACACAAAGTAGTAGTATTATTAAATTTTAATAAAATATTGAAATATTTAGTTTATTTTTTGCTTTAAATATATTATCCAAAAAAAAGTTCTAATTAGAGATCCGAAACAGTTCTTCAATATTTTAAAAAGCTTACAATTCCTTCCCTATCTTCATTTAAAATCATTTCTTTATGGTATTTCGGACTATTATTTCTTCAAATAAAAGATTAATTAAAATAACTTGACTTTTTTAAAAAAATATTATAAAGTATAAATATAGTAAGTGGAAAGGTCTTTCCGTATTATGGAAAAAGTACAAAATAGCCAAAGAATAAAATCAATTGATAGAGCTCTGGATATCTTAGAATTTCTTTCTAACAATGGAGATGATATAGGTATTTCAGATATAAGTCGTGGAATAGGTATGGGTCTCAGTACTGTACACAGGATAATTAATACTTTAAAATCTCGTGGATATATTATTCAGAATCAAAAAACATTGAAATATAGATTAAGTATTAGACTATTTGAACTTGGGTGCAAGGTTTATAATGTCAAACATCTAATCAAAATAGTTCGACCGTATTTAAGGAAATTATCGAAAATGACCAGTGAAACAGTTAATCTGGCAATCTTAGAGGATAAAGAAGTTGTTTATCTCGATACTATTGAGAGCATAGAAACACTGAGGACTGGCATAGTACGAGGAACGAGGACTGCAGCTCATTGTACTGCTCTGGGTAAAGTACTACTATCATCCATTCCTGACAGTGATTTTAAACAATTATATAAAAATAGCGAGACAATTAGTCAGCTTACTCCCAAATCCCTCACCTCATTAGTTGACCTAAAGAAAGAACTAAGAAAAGTTAAGAAACAAGGTTATGCGTTTGATCAGGAAGAATCAATGATTGGTATTAATTGTGTGGGAGTACCTATTTTTAATGGAAATAAAGAAGTTATTATGGCAATTAGTATTACTGGTCCCTCTTCACGTTTTACTGTGGATAAAATGAAAGACGTAAAAGAAAAGTTAATAATTACAGCAAAAGAAGTTTCAAGTTTATTTTAAAATAAGGTAATGCATAACCAAAGTTGCACTAAATTTGCTCTTTGACAATGGAAATCTGTTGATTCAGTAACCTCCTTAATAAGATAACAAGGTTCTCAT
>JGI24709J26583_10000386_pt1 | contig 37120 bp, 37 predicted proteins | sample BioPla2DNA1_FD_26583 | JGI IMG/M metagenome (IMG submission 26583) | reverse complement strand
TGGGATAGCGCTGTTCGAGAAAAGCTTGAAAGCGCAAAAACACTTCGCGATCTTCTTTTAACGGATCGGCATTGGAAATCGTAGGAATCTGCACAGCCAGTGAAAGAGATTCCGCCAGTCGTTTTGTCATTCAATGTCCTCCTTTTTAATCCATCCTATACGGTAGAAATACAGAGCGCTGACGACGGAAATCACTCCGAGGATGGGAATCAGCACGCCCTGAATCGAGCTGAAATTCAGCTTCAATACATAGATGACAAGCGCTGCGAGGATGACCGTCGACAGCAGAGGCACCACCGCCAACTTCCTGTGTTGGGAGAAGAAGTGAGCGCCCAGAGCTCCAAACAGCGCTGGTAAGATATTGTCAAAAGCAGGCGCCAACACGGGAGAACTCAGAAGCGGCTGCAAAGGAAGAACCATCAGCATCCCTACAAATACGACGCCAATCGTCACCATGGAACTGATCGCCACAGAAATCTGCGCAATCACCGCTCCTTCTTCCGTGCCGCTTTTGACTCCGGCTTGATCCATTGCCACGACGGCGGCGGGGATCTTAAGATTTGTCAAGTTTCCCGTTACAAACGCCAGATAACTTCCTCCGGGCCCTAAAATGGGCACAAACGTAAAATACTCGGCTATGGCAATCGGCAAGTAGATCATGGCTGCCTGCAAAAAGCCCGACAAAAAGGCTCCTGCGGGCGGAAATATATTGTAGTAGACCGAGATTACCATCGGCGCGCCGACCATAAGGATCAGCATGCCCACAAGCGATCTCTCCCCTAAGGTATGAATATTTTTCATGATCTCCTCCTACAAGCTGATGAGCACGCTAAACACCATGCCCCCGAGCATAGAAAAAGTAAAGACATAGTCGCTCAACCACCCGATCCGGCTTCTCTTTGCCAGAGCGTTAAGCACAAGAAATGTCGCCGCACTGACGAGAAGAGTGTAGAGAGGCAATCCGCCTTGGACAAGCGGCGGACCCACAAAAACCGAAAGCATCCCGAAGTACAGCGCCGTGATGATGAGAGTCAGTTTCGTCGCATCTTTTTTTCTGGCCTGATCGAGCCCGCTTGCGAAGCGACGCATCGTAAAAATCGACAGAAGCATGCCCCAAGGAATTCCCAGAGTCATCACCCAGAAGGAGTTTGCCAGCACCTGGGGAGTCATATGCGCCGAGCCGAGCTGCGTGACCCCCATGGCGGAAGCTCCAATATTTGCCGTCATCAATTCATACTGAAAACTTCCGATGATCGAAAGACGCATCCACGGAAAGGGAATCCCCAAAACCCCCATCATGGCCATCAGCGCCAGAATAATGGGAATCGACGGCGCAATGGAAAAACCTGCCGAAGAACGGATTGTGCTGCGTATAGCATCTTGTGAAATTCCCAGCTCCTTTGCCCGCCGCAAGCCTTGGCGCAAGTACAAAATACATAGAAAAAAAACATAGAGCACCACGACAGCGCAAACAAGATAGACAATCCACGAATTCGCCAATGCAAGAGTATCCATATTTCTCCTTTCTAGAACGGTCCATATCCGATGAGATGGGCGACAACGAGCCAACCCACACTCAACACAGTGATGGCCAACTGAAGCGAAAACGACCAGCGCATATATTTGCCGTAGCTCACACCCGCAAAGCCAAGCGCAATGAGAAGCGCGGCATTGGTCGGATAAAACACATTGCTGAAACCGTCGCCGAACAAATACGCCTGAACGGCGCTTTGGCGCGTAATTCCGAGCAAATCACTCAGAGGAATAGCAAGAGGCATAATGAGAAGTGCTTTTGCACTTCCGGAGCTGATAAAAAACTCCAATACCAGAACCAAAGCAAACAACAAAAGAAGCGCACTTAATGGGTGGAGCCGCTGCATCAGCGAGTAACTATAATACAGGATCGTATCAATCACTTGTGCTTCGGTAATGACGTATTTCACACTCATCGCCAAGAGAATCAAAACAATGGCCGGAGCGACTGAAAGAATCCCCTGAATCACATCTTTTCGCACGCCTCCCGGATTGTAGCGGCTGACCACTCCGCAGAGGATCCCGGTAATAAGAAACATCACGGCGATGACCGGAAGCAACAAAAGAGAAAGCAAGTCAATAAAAACCGAGGCCACCATGAGAGCGAGCATGAGAAGCAAAGATATGCTAAAGATTTTTCTCGCCCGAAGGATGTAAGGATTGCTTTCAGGCTTTAAAACGGTCAAAGGCGTTGCCCCCTTTTTTTCCTCAAGTGTTCGCGCATAGCGAAAGAGAAATCCGACTAACAGCACATAGACACTTAGAAAAATCAGAACGCGAAAAAACAAACCCGAAAATCTCGGGAGTGAAGCCAGCTCCTGTGCAATTCCCAAGGTGAACGGGTTGAATGTGGCACTGCAAAAGCCGAAGCCAACCGCTAAAAGACTCATGCCTAGTCCCAAATAGACATCCCATCCCATCGAAATGCTCAGCGACAAAATCATCGGAACGAGAACGATCACCTCTTCAAATGTGCCAAATACGGAACCCATCGCCATAAAAAAGAAACATAGCGCCGCGATGAGAAGGCGAGGCCGCTTTGAAAACCTGCCGACGATGCTGCTGACGATACTGGAAAGGATCCCGCTCTTTTCCAGTATGGTAAATGTGGCCCCGACAAAAAGGATAAAGAGAGAAATGACGATTGCCACAACCCCATCTTCTCCAAACAAAAGGAGCACAGGGGCAAAGATCCACAGCGCCCGGGAGGACCGGGGTTTTTCCACAAAGTGAAAACTGTCTGCGACAAGTCTCTCCACTCCATCCATCTCTATACGCGCATATTCACCGGCAGGAATGAACAAAGTCAAAACAATGGCAAAAACAAGAAGCGCCACAAGAATGAATAAAGAGCTGAGATAAGCTTTCGCATCTATAGAAAGCGTTTGTCTACTCATCACCTCCTCCTTTCAAAGCTTGTCATTACTCTTTATTATACGCGAATTCATCCGAAGTGAGAAAAAAAATGCCTTTTCTGTTTTTCCTGCGATACAATAGGAGCAGTATACAAACGAGGTCAACCATGCCTATACACATTTTCCATATAGAAACGTACGATGCGGAAGCTATATCCCATGCCGTTGAGGAGATGTTTTCCGATTTCCGAATCCCCGTCAAAGGAAAAAATGTAGTCCTCAAAGTCAATCTCCTCAGAAAAGCCGCTCCTGATCAAGCCGTCACCACCCACCCCGCCGTCGTCGAGGCGGTTGCATCGTATTTCACAAAGCGAGGCGCCCGTGTGACGATCGCTGACAGCCCCGGAGGGCCAAGCCATTTAGGGCAGCTCATGAGCAGTTATCGCACAAGCGGAATGGAAAAAGCGGCAAAAAACAGCGGCGCTTCACTCAATCGGTCTCTTAGAAGCAAGATTGTGACGCTCTCCAACAGCGCCACACTTCGAGAATTTCCCGTTCTCCATGTCTTTACAGAGGCTGATATCCTGATCAATGTCGCCAAACTGAAAACGCACGGCATGATGACTTACACAGGAGCCGTAAAAAATCTCTTCGGCGTCATCGCCGGTCTTGCAAAAGCATCTCACCATTTTCGGCTACAGGAACCCCTGCCATTTGCACAACACCTTGTAGAATTGGCTGAATATGTCGACGCCGATTATCATATCATTGACGGCATCGTCGCCATGGAGGGAAACGGCCCCGGAGGAGGAGACCCGAGAGCCTGTGGCGTTCTCTTGGGAAGTCAAAATCCACACAGTTTAGATAAAGTGGCATGCGAGATTGCGGGGATTCCCTTCAAGAAAGTGCCGACTCTGTTGATCGCCGAGAAAATGAATCTTCTCAAAGACTCAGAGTTCATCGGAGAGTTGAGGCCGTTAGCCCGTCCCTTTACTCTTCCTGACTCTTTGAGCGTGACCTTCCTCCCCTCTTGGATTCCGGCTGCTTTAAGGCAAGCTCTGTTAAGCCGCCTAAGACCCCTGCCGGCATTTCATCACAACATCTGCATCGGGTGCGGAAAATGCGCCGATATCTGCCCGGCTGAAGTTATCTCTATTGTGAATTCAAAAGCACATCACACAGTGAAAGGCTGTATCAGCTGTTTCTGCTGCGCAGAAGTGTGCCCTGTCAAAGCCATCGGAGCGCATAGACCGCTTCTCTCGCAACTCTTTGAACCCAAATCAAAATAGTCGGAGGTTAATATGGCATTTTATATCAGAGAAGGCGATATCACCCGTTTTGACGGAGATGCCGTCGTCAACGCCGCCAATACGCAACTGCGCATGGGCGGAGGCGTCTGCGGTGCGATCTTTCGAGCCGCAGGGGAAGCCGAGCTGAAACAAGCTTGCCGCCGGCTCCGTCCGATCCAAACAGGAGAAGCCGTCATCACACCCGGTTTTTCTCTTACGGCGTCTTTTATCATTCACACGGCCGGACCGGTCTATGAAGGCGGACACCGGGGGGAAGAGACTCTGTTGCGCAACAGCTACATAAACTCGATGTCGCTTGCTCTCAAAAACAATCTCCGGAGCATCGCATTTCCTCTTATATCCAGCGGAATTTACGGATATCCCGTTTCTGAGGCTCTGCAAATCGCCCTCGACTCCATCGAATCATTTATACTTGCCGATCCGCTGGACGTCACACTGTATCTTTTCTCGCTAAAAAACTATCTCGATGATGAAACCATCCCTGAAGAACTAAAAACACGAATTCAAGATCGACTCGTGTAGAACCTCTGCTCTATTTTGCTATAATTGTCTCTGTTGACACGATTTTTAAAGCTTATACCCTGTTAGAAAAAGATCATCGGTATGAGCTGAACAAGCGCGAATCTCAAATGACTCTTTGAAGGTAAAAGCGCACTCGGGAACGAATGCCGAGACATCGTTCCTGCCGGACACCTGTTTTACACTATGGATATTTATAGGCCACTTCCTCTTCATACCCTGCCCGCTCCTGCGGGTCTTTTCTAAAGAATTATGCAAAAAAATGAAATAAAGAAAGCGCTATTCAGCGTCGGCATACCCGTCGCCGTTCAAAATCTCATATCGTCTTCATTAAACCTCATCGACACAGCCATGGTCTCCTATGTTTCAGAGGAGGCACTGGCTGCGGTTACTCTTGCAAACCAAGTTTTCTTTCTGATGACCCTTGTCACTTTCGGCATCTCCTCCGGTTCCGGAGCCTTCCTGTCTCAATTTACCGGAAAAGACGATGCTGAAAATACCAAGCGCACCGTCAGCGCCACTCTTCTTATTTCGGGAAGCGTGGGGATCGTCTCGATGTTTTTGGCGTCGTTTTTCGGAAGAGAAATCATGGGGCTTTTGATTCGCGACGCCCATGTCATTTCTTTAGGCACGCGCTATCTCCATCGGATTGCTCCCAGCTATCTCTTTTCAACTCTGGCGTTGACGCTGATGATTGCCGCTCGTTCTGTGGGAAAAGCAGGTATAGCCATGACCGCTACTTTTCTTGCCGTCGTATTAAATATCGTCCTCGATTATCTGCTGATTTTTGGAGCTTTCGGCTTTCCTCAGATGGGAGTGGAGGGGGCAGCCATCGCCACCTCCATCGCCCGAATTTTTGAGTTCGCCTTGATGATGTTTCTCATCTTCCGATTTGAATCTCGACTCCTGCCCGGCAAAAGGCACTTTCAAACCCTCAACAAAGGCTTCATCTTCGCCCTTCTTCAACACTCCCTGCCCGTCGTGATGAGCGAAAGCTTTTGGGCGATGGGAATTGTGCTCTATACAGTATTTCTCGCCCATATAGGACAAGGAGCCGTGTCTGCTTTTCAAGTGTCGAGGAATCTCTACAACTTCTTCGATGTTGCTTTCTTCGGGCTTGCAAGCGCCACTTCTTACCTAATCGGCGTATCCATCGGCAAAGGCCGAACAAAAAGCGCCAAGAAAATTGCATCCTTGATGATGAAATATAACTTATTTGCTTCTTTGGGTTTTTCAGTGCTCATTTTCCTACTTTCTCCCGGACTTTTGCGGCTCTATAATCTGACCCCACAGACATATGAGACGGCCTTGTCCATGATCCGGATTTTTGGCGGCTTCATGTTTATCAAAAACACAACCCTCATATTTAGCGTCGGAATTGCCAGAGGAGGCGGAGATACTCGCTACGCCATGTTTGCCGACACGATTGGCGTTTGGGGCGTGGGTGTTCCCATTGTTTTTATCAGTGTCTTTATCTTAAAGCTTGACCCTGTCACAGTTATCTTCCTCCTCCAGACAGAGGAAATCGTAAAGTTTGTCTTTTGTATCGCCAGGCTGAAAAATCATCGGTGGATTCACGATTTAACGACACGATTTGAGGACAAATCCATTGCGTAAAAAAACCGGCTTTGCACGAGCCGGCAAGAATAGCCTTGCTATTTCTTTTTGTTCTTCTGTTCCATCAAGATCTCTTCTATTCCCAAAAACTTAGTCAATAATCCCTGTAAGGAAAGACCTCGCAACAAATCTCGCGTCGACTTCATCATCTCCAAATCATTTTCTCCGCTCTCGATTTCTTCCGCCCTTTCGCCGCCTTTTTTCAGCGCCGCCGAATAGGGGTCATGCTCGTGGCGTCGTATCCGCTCTTTCGAAATTACTTCTTTCTTGCCGTCGATCTCGATAAAAGAGCGATCTTGATTGTGATATATGTTTTCTATTTCTTTGAATTCATCTCGGGTAATCATTCCCGATCCCATCATCTGACGAAAGTATTCCAATTTGTCTCTTGTCATTTCTTTTCACCTCACACTCATATTACCCAAAACGACACAAGATTCCATCCAAAGCCTCTTTTTTTCTAAAACCCGGCATAGCAAATGTTTGTTCCGCAGAATCCGCAAATCTAAGACATGATAACTCTGAGATAAACAACATTTCTATTGTGCTTTTAGAATAAAACGGGTATATAAATTCCGGAGGTATTATGAAACAACCGAACATCCATTTCAATTTAAATGAATTCCTGCAGACGCTGCGTGAAAAAGCACAGCAAAAAAGCACGGTCGGAAGGGGGCTTCCTGTCTGGACCATCGCGCTGATTACTCTTGCAGGCATGTCTGTCTACTTCTTTTTCGCCCTTCCTTCGCTCAGTCCGCAAGGAGGTGCACTGTACAGTTTCTTGGCAGGTGGCATTCTCTTCTTTACCGCCCTTCGCCTGTTGCTGGGAAGGCAGAAGCCGGGCTTAAAACAACTGAGGACGGCGGCCATCGCCATCATCTCCCTTTTTGTCTTTCCGATCCTCATGACACTTCTTTCAAGCCCCATTTTCCACGCAAAATCCTATGCAAATCTCATCCAGGTCGAACAAGGTGTCTTCTCGGAAGATATCCAGCGCATTTCCATTTCACAGATTCCCATTGTCGATAGAGAAACCGCCAGCATCATCGGTGAAAAACAGATGGGAGCCATCGCTGAACTCGTCAGCCAATTTGAAATTGATGCCAATTATGCACAAATTAACATCAACGGAAAGCCCATTCGCGTCTCCCCGATCAAATATTTTGATATCATCAAATACATCAGCAATTATCGAGACGGCCTGCAGTACTATATCTCCGTGGATATGACGAACCAAGAGGGAGACTTGGTGAAGCTGGACAATCCTATCATGTATTCCTCCAGCGACTATCTGATGAGGAACATCCACAGAAAGATTCGCTTTCAGTATCCCTTCCATCTCCTCGGAGAGACAAATTTCGAACTCGATGACGAAGGCAATGCCTATTATGTCACCCCCATTCTCACAAAGCGCATCTTCTTGTTCGGCGGGCTTGACGCCAAGGGCGCCATCATCACCGATGCTCATACGGGCGAAAGCGTCAGCTATGATACAGCTGATGTGCCTCCATGGGTCGACAGGGTCTATCCCTCTGAGATGATCATGAGTCAACTCGATATGAAAGGGCTCTATCAAGGAGGGTTTTTCAACTCGATCATCGGACAGAAAAATGTCACACAGACAACGGAAGGCTACAATTACATCTCTCTTGATACAGATATCTATCAAGTGACCGGCGTCACCTCCGTGCGAGCCGACACCTCCAATCTCGGCTTCTATTACATCAACCTGAGGACAAAAGAGACCAAGTTCTACTCCGTTCCCTCCGCCACAGAAATTTCCGCCATGGCATCTGCCAAAGGCGCGGTACAGGAAAAGAATTACACCCCTACATTCCCGGTTCTTTTAAACTTAGGAGGAGATCCTGTGTACTTCATGAGCCTCAAGGACGCAGCAAAAGTCGCCAAGCTTTACGCTCTTGTAGATGCGGTGGACTTTACAAAGGTCATCGTGGAGGATACCGTCTCTGAAGCATTACGCGTCTATGCATCTTCTCACCCTTCAGAGCTCGGTGCCGAAGTCGGTTCTTTTGTCGAAAAACGCATCACCATCAAAGAACTGCATGAGGTGGTCATCGACGGAAATACACTATATTATTTCCTCGTCAAAGAAGATAGCAATATCTATTCTGCCCTGGCAAAAGAAATCGGAAGCCTTCTCGCCTTTGCAAAACCGGGGGACACCTTTGCGATCACCGGCGTCATGTCGGAAGGCGAAGTCACTGTCCACACATTGGAGAAGTAGTTCCAAACATTATTGTAATGCAACATCCCCCATGAACATGGGGGATTGTTTGTTCATCCGCTTTATTTTGACAAGAGCCCTTTACAATCATCTGCAATGCGTTATACTGAAGAAAAGAGAATACATTCTTCAGGGCAGGGTGAAATTCCCGACCGGCGGTAAAGTCCGCGAGCGCTCAGGCGCTGAATTGGTTCATTTCCAATACCGACAGTACAGTCTGGATGAAAGAAGATGATATTTTTATTTGTGTGTATATCGTTGCCTGAAGAATATTCAGGCAATTTTTATTTTTGGAGGCAAATATGCAAAAATCACAGCGAACAAAGCAACTGACGACGATGGCAATGATGGCGGCACTCGCCTATATTGTAACTATGGTTTCCAAGGGTCTTCCCCCGATGTTCCTCTTTTTGCGCTATGACCCGAAAGATATCGTGCTTGCCATCACAGGGTTTATCTATGGTCCATTTTCAGCCTTTCTCGTATCCGTTCTCGTCTCTCTCATCGAGATGTTTACTCTGAGCGAAACCGGGGTGATCGGCTTTTTTATGAATGTGCTGGCAAGTACGGCTTTGGTTGCGCCTGCCGCCCTCATCTATAAGCGTCGCCGCACCTTAAAGGGCGCTGTATACGGCTTGATCAGCGGCATCCTGACGATGACTTTGGTCATGCTTCTATGGAACTACATCATTACACCTATCTATATGGGGATTCCCCGAGAGAAAGTGGTCGAACTTTTGGTTCCCGCCATCTTGCCCTTCAATCTCATCAAGGGGAGCATCAATGCCGCATTGATTATGATCATTTATAAACCTGTCGTCGAAACTCTTCGCAAAGTTCATCTCATCCCCCAATCTCACCCGAACACAGAAAAAGCACAGTCTCGCGCAGGGATTTTACTCGTCTCTCTCCTTGTCCTTGCGACAAGTGTATTGATTGTGATGATTCTCAACGGTCGTTTTTAATCATCTCGATCCTTTTGGCGAATACAAAAGAGACTTGGCACAAGCGTCTTTATTGGAATTAACGCAAAGTTAAAAAACCGTATGATAAGATATGAATACACATATCAACAGTAAAGGGAAATCATTATGACGCAAAAAGTGACAAGAGAACAAAGAATCCGTGAGATAAGCTGGATCCTGTATGACTGCGGGAATTCCGCCTACTCCATGGCAATCACGACCGCCCTGTTCCCGGTGCTCTTTGGGATGTTCAGCGGCAATTCCATGACCCTCGGCTATTTTAATTCACTGGCGAGTATTATCATCGCCTTGCTGAGCCCCATACTCGGCACCATCGCTGACTACAAGGATAAAAAGAAGCGCTTCTTTTTCTTCTTCTTTGCATTGGGTGTCCTGATGACCGCAGCCCTGGCTTTTGTTCCCAACGGACAATGGCGGGCGTTGGCATTCATCTATATCTTAAGCGGCGTCGGTTTTTCAGGAGCAAATATTTTCTACGACTCTTTCCTCACAGATGTCACCACTGACGAGCGAATGGACATGATCAGCGCCAGAGGATTCGCCTATGGCTATATCGCCAGCATTTTTCCGTTTGGAATCTCCTTGGCTGTCGTATATTTCATGGGCATGGACGTAGCGCTCGGATACCAAATTGGATTTCTCATCACGGCCGTTTGGTGGGCGCTCCTGACAGTTCCCATGCTGCGATACGTGCGCCAAGTCTATTATGTCGAACCCGAACCTCAGCCTATCCGAAACAGTTTTATTCGCCTCGGTACGACTTTTAAAGAAATTCGCCACTTGAAAGTCGCCTTTCTCTTTCTTCTTGCCTATTTCTTCTATATTGACGGCGTCGATACGATTATCAAGATGGTCGTTCCCTATGCGACAAGCGTATTAGGTTCCGATGCCTTGGATACATTTACCTTACTCGCTATCCTGCTGATCATTCAGATCGTCGCCTTTCCCTGTGCCCTTCTCTTCGGCCGTCTTGCCAATCGATTTGGAACTCTCACCATGATCCGCGTTGCCATCGCCATTTACATCATTACGGTATTCTTTGCATACAGCATGAGCACTCTTACCCATGTCTTCATCTTAGGTGGCATGGTGGCACTGGCACAGGGGGGAATACAGGCTCTTTCTCGAAGCTATTTTGCACGAATCATCCCGAAAGAAAAATCAAATGAGTTTTTCGGCTTTTACAACATCTTCGGGAAGTTTGCCGCTATCTTGGGTCCGGCCGTTATGAGCCTCATTGAAGGAGCTACAGGGGTTGCCAAATATTCTATTTTAGGGATCCTTCCGCTCTTTATCATCGGATTTATCCTCACGCTCTTTTTGCCGAAGCAGACAGAGCGCATGGTGATGCCTTCCGATACGCCATAAACTGTACATTGTTTCAAGACCTGTGTCCTTGAAAGCACAGGTCTTTTTCTATTCCGACGCCCCATGAATTCTAAGCATAAAAAATAGCGACATCTCAAGACATCGCATATCCTATTCTATACGGAAGCTCGTCCGGCCTCTATCATTTATTAATACGGTTTCTCTTAAATTTCACCTCAATGGCCAGATCTTCACTTCGCACATAGTATCTCATAAATACAACCGGCCCCTCTCGATCGAAGTCTGCTCGCTCCAAGAGAAGAACGACTTCCCCGTCAAGAAGCTTTAACTTTTTACGCACGCTTTTGGACGCATCACTGATCTTCAAACGCTGAGAAGTCCGCTCAATCAATATGTCATTTTGGGCAAGGATTTCATAAAGAGGAAAGATGTCGGGGTTCATTTCGGAAAGCCGGGGGACTTTTTTAACGGGCAGAAACACTTCTTCCAGATAGAGGGGTTCCTTCATCCCTTCTATTCTTTTGAAATAGTAGAGTTCGTCTCGCGGGTCTATCCGAAGAATCTTTGCATAATAGGGCCCCGCTTCTCGCAAGACAATCTTCGTCCGTCTTCGCTTCTTTCTCTTGTCTTTAGGAATTGTAAACCCCTGATCCTCCGAAATTTCTGAATAATTTCGGAGACTGACAAATGCCCCTCTTCTCGGCACGATCTGCAAAAAGCCATCTTTTTCAAGAAGCTTCAGCGCTGCACGTGTCGTATGAGGGTGCACCCCGTAGCGCTCAGCAATCTGATGTTCACTGGGCAACTCTTTTCCCGGGGAGAATGTCCCGTCTTCAATCATTTCCTGAAGAACTTCCTTCAGCTGTAAATAGAAAGGCTTATTCACGGTTTTCCTCCGCACTGTCATAGCGAAAGGACTGGTATTTATAAGGATGGACAGAGTAGAGATATTCAAGCGGAATATCATCTGCATCATAGACAACACTTCGCAAGAAAAATGCAGGCGAACCAAACGGGAGGTCAAACAGACCGGCCTCTTCCCGATTCAAATGTGTTACGGAGATTTCCTCTTCACCGTGAGAAAAAAGAGCCCCCATCTCCTCCATGGATTGATAGAGGCTCTTTGATTCAAAATCGATACTGCCTATGCCGGGAAAACGGCTCAAGCTGATGTGCGAGTTCTCAATGAGACTCAACTTGCCATCAAGCATTCGCAATCTTTGCAGATAGAACACTGGGCTTCCCAAATCCAGGCGAAGCCTTTTAGCAATCTCATTGTCCGCTTCGATGACCCTTTGCTTCAAAACCTCCGTTTCAAGAACGATCCTTTGCTCCTTCGCCCAATCTGTCAAGCTCTGAAGATCACGCAGATTTCGAATGTTTTTATTCTTTACAACAAAATGACCGGATGCGGGCACAGAGTATATGAGTCCTTCTCTGCGAAGCTCTACAAATGCCCGGCGAAGAGTGTCTCTGGTCACGCCAAAACGGCGCATCATTTTGCGCTCGCTGTCCAGCCTGTCACCATCTTTGACATCGTCAGACAACATATCCGCCATCAATTGCTCTTTGACTTTCTGCCAAGCCATCGGCTCTACAAACTTCATCAGCCGATACTCAATTCTGTTTCCTTGTCAAACACATGGATACGATGGAAGTGAATATGGAGTTCCACCTCATCGCCTACATCTTTATTGCTCCTTGGATCGACTCTTGCAATCGTATTCTCTCCACACAGCGTCATATAGAGATACGTGTCTGAGCCCATCCGCTCAGCTACCTCGACGGTCGCTCTCAGCACCGCAAAATTGTTTGCCAGTGGATCGATTCCCGCTTCATGAAGATTTTCAGGACGCATTCCGATATAGACTTCTTTGCCAATATACTCGCCTGCGCGCAGTGCTTCTTCGCGATTGGATGAAACATGAAGCACCGTTCCATCCTCCATCTTCAAGGCACATTTTCCGTCTTCTTCTATGACAGTGGCACTGAAGATATTCATCTGCGGACTTCCGATAAACCGCGCGACAAAAATATTGTTCGGAAAGTCATAAAGCTCCTGAGGCGAAGCGATCTGAATGACATCGCCCTGATTCATGATGACGATTCTCGTCCCCATGGTCATTGCCTCTGTCTGATCGTGAGTCACATAGATGAAGGTCGTCTCAAGACGCTGATGGAGCTTTGTAATCTCAGAGCGCATCTGCACGCGAAGTTTTGCATCGAGGTTGGAAAGAGGCTCATCCATGAGAAAGACCTTCGGCTCTCGCACCATCGCCCGGCCAAGCGCCACGCGCTGGCGCTGCCCCCCGGAGAGCGCCTTGGGTTTTCTGTCTAATAGATCGACAATCTCAAGAATTTTTGCGGCTTCTTTGACTCTTTTGTCAATCTCTTCTTTCGGCGTTTTTTTGATTTTTAAACCGAAAGCCATATTGTCGTAGACGCTCATGTGCGGATAGAGTGCATAGTTCTGAAAGACCATGGCAATATCACGATCTTTCGGATGCGTGTCATTGACTCTCTCTCCGTCGATGAGAAGATCCCCCTCCGTGATATCCTCAAGACCTGCAATCATTCGCAGCGTCGTCGATTTCCCACAGCCTGAGGGTCCGACAAGGACGATGAATTCTTTGTCTTCAATGTCGATGTTGAATCCTTTTACCGCTTCAACATTTCCGGGGTAGATTTTTCTTACATTATTAAGTGAGAGACTCGCCATACGCCCTCCTTGTACTTTTTCGGGTCATGAGGCTCGTTTAGTATTTTACCTTGCCCATGTAGCGCCTGGTGGTGAGAGGATGATTTCTCGCTTCGGCCAAATCGTCTCCGAGTCTTCCCAAAACCGCCATGAAAATGAACGGATTTAAGAAACCGCGGTGCTCCGCCTTGACGCCGTCAAGAGTATAATCCTTTGCATCGATGACGAACAACCTCTTCGTAATGTTTGAGGCAAAATCGATAACGCGCTGTGAAAGCGGTCTCGTCTTATCTTCTCCGTGAAGCACCAGAAGCGGCGTGTCCTCGACAAGTATTTCAAACGCCCCGTGGAAGAATTCCCCCGCATGGATCCACTGAGCGGGAATCCACTGCATCTCCTGGAGAATGCACATAGAAAACATATACGCTTCTCCATAGTTAACGCCGCTGCCTGTCATCATGATCATGGGGCCTTCCTGAATGAAGTTGACAAACTCTTCTGAGCGCGATTCTTCTTCACGCACTTTGCGCAGCGCCTTCGGAAGGGAGGCAAGGCTTTCTTTCCAGGCTTGATAATTGTCAAGTTCTCCTCGCTTCTCGAGCACATAGAGCGCAATTTGATAGAGCATAATCGCCTTTGAGTCCGTCACGCCTACCGGCGCATCATTGGCAAAAACGACATCAACGCTTTGACCAAGCGGCGTATCGGCTTTTCCGGCAAATGCCACCGTAAACGCACCGGTTTCTTTTGCAAAGCGCGCCGCTTCCACCGTCTCTTTTGTCGTGCCGGTGTAGCTGGAGAGAACGACAAGGCTGTTTTTCGTAAAGCCTTTCGGTTTCTCCTGTAAAAACTCATTGCTGTTTAAGGCGTAGCAGGGAATAGCACTGTATTCATGGATGAGTTTTTCAAGCGGCATCATCACCGCAAGCGAACCCCCACAGCCTACTAAATAGAGCGAATCAATGCCGCGATCCAATACGGGATCGAGCGCTTCTTCGATCAGCGAGCCCTGATCTACGCCATGTTGTAGTGCTTTTTCGTACTCTTCAAATCTGTTAAGCATGTTTCTATCCTTTCACACCACCGGATGTAATACCGCGAACCAATTGTTTTTGAAATACTAAGAATATGATGATCATGGGAAGAACCGACAGTGTGAGTCCGGCCATGAGAATGGTCCAATCGGTACTCAGACTGCCTCTGAGATTCATCAGCCCCACGGGAATCGTCTTATATTTGTCGCTCTCGATAAAAACAAGAGCAAACATAAATTCATTCCAGCAGCTCATGGCTGCAAGTAGAGCGCCCGTTGCAAGAATGGGCTTGCTCATCGGCATGATTATTTTTGCAAAAACCTGTAAAGACGTGCAGCCGTCAATATACGCCGAGTCCTCCACTTCTCTCGGGAGGGAGAGCATATAGCTGCGGATGAGGAAAGTTGTAAACGGAATTCTATAAGCTACATAAGGAATAATCAGGGCGAGATACGTGTTGTAGATCCCCAGTTTCTGGAGAAACTTAAATAGAGAAACCAGACTCACCTGAGGAGAGAGCATCAATCCGCCAATGATCAGTATCAGCAGGATGTTCTGGCCTCTGAACTCAAATCTCGCAAGTGCAAATGCGGCGCACGAACTCACAATAAGGGTGAGGATGACAGAGGAAACGGTTACAATAACACTGTTGACAAAATATCTGCCAATCCCCTGATTCCACGCATCGACATAATTTTGCCAAATCCACGTTTTCGGCAGCGCCCATGTGTCAAGAAAAAGCCCCTGATTATCCTTAAACCCGCTCAAGAGCATCCATAGCAGAGGATAAATGATGAGGATCGCATAGATGATCAAAGCGAGCATCACGAGCGCTCTTGATAGATTCCAGCGTCTTGCTTTACTCATATCATTCCTCCGCGATCTTCCTGTTGATATAAAGTTGAACGAGTGTCAATACAAATGTGATGACAAAGATAATTGAGGCAATGGCACTTGCCATGCCCATTTCGTCATTTCTAAAACCGGAACGATAGAGAAATGTCGCCAGCACCTCCGTGCTTCTACCGGGTCCTCCCGCCGTCATGACATAGACCTCGTCAAACACCTTAAAACCGCCGATAACGGTGATGATGGAGTTCATGATGATGGTCTCTTTGACTTGAGGAACCGTAATGTGGATAAAGCGCTGAAACGCTCCGGCGCCGTCCATTTCCGCCGATTCATAGAGTTCTTTGGGAATCTTCTGAATAGCGACAAGAAAGAGAAGCATGATATAGCCTATATACTGCCACTGACTGGAAGCTATGATGGCATACATCGCCGATCCGCTTTCACCCAGCCAGGCACGTGTCAGATTTTCAAGACCGATCGCCTTTAGGAAGTTGTTGAGAAGACCGATGCTTGGGTGGTAGATGAGCTGAAACAGCAGACCCACTACCGTAATACTGATGACCGAGGGCATGAAAAAAACGGTTCGGAAAAACCCCTGGAAGCGTCGAAAAAATGTCTCCTCTAAGATTGCCGCAATGACGAGGCCGAACCCGACCTGAAAGACGATAGAGATCAGAGCATAGAGAAAGTTATTTGTAAGCGCCGTGTAAAAGACCGGATCCTGCGCAATGCGCCTGTAGTACTGTAGCCCTACCCATATGCGGTCTTCTCCGAAAGCCTTCCATCTGTAAAGGCTCATGAAGAAGTTCTGCACAATCGGATAATAGATAAACAGTAAAACAAACAGGAGCGCCGGAGCAATGAAAAGCAGTGCGGTCTTTTTATTGCCGTAAAGTTTCATAATAATCTCCGGGAATATGACCCGCAGCTTTCAAGCTGCGGGTCGAAAGTCAGTCTACTCCGCCTTGATTCTCTCAGAGATTTCCTGCACCTCTTTCATAATCTGTTCGGGAGTTTTGTCATTATTAAGAAGCTCCTGAAGAGCAGGCAGGTATACGTCGGATATGCGGATGTCGATATCTGTATCAAGCCACAGTGCCATTCCTTCCGCCTTTGAAACAGCTTCCAGTCCGGCAACGAGCGACGCCGGAGAGTTCTCACTGTTTACAGCTCCCTCGACCGGGCTCGGCCAACCGAGAGTCTGAACCATTTCGCTGCTGTTTTCAAGAGTCGTGAGGAATTTCAAGAATGCCACGGCCTCGTCGGGATTGGCTGATCTTGAAGAGACCATGAAGCCGTCCGGAGCACCGGTTAGGAAGTTTTGGTTCCCGGCTCCGTCCTCAATAGCGGGCATCGGGAAGAATCCCCATTCACCTTCAAATTTCTCATCGAAGTCGCCGAATTCCTCGAGCTCCACATATACCATCGCCACTTTTTCGCCATAGAACATTTCAAGTGCCATGTTGTGCTCGGTGGAGTTGACGCCTTCTTGGAAGTAGCCCTTGTCATTGAGTTCTTTGAAATGCTCAAGTGCTTTGATATATCCGGGATCGGTATACTCACCCGTTTCCCTGATATAGTCGTCATGGCGCACATCTTCAGGGACACACTTCTGATTCAGTCCTGTAATGTAGTGGCACGCCGCCCAAGGATAGATATTTCCGAGTCCGATCGGAGCAACACCTGTGCCTTTAATGGTTTCCAGCACACTCAAGAATTCAGACCATGTTTTGGGCTCGCTCAGGTTGTTTTCTTCGAAAATCTTTTTGTTGTACACAAAGAATTTCCCGTTGATCCTGTAGGGGATGCCGTAATACTTTCCGTCTTCCATAAACGGCTCGAGTCCCGCCATCATGATCGAGTCTCTCCACTCGGGATCCGCTTCGAGATACGGTGTCAGGTCAAGCACATTTCCTTCACGGATGAAGTTCTTTGCAAACTCGCCGCTCCAAGAGAAAAAGACATCCGGCTGTTCGGTGGTTCCCATGACGACACGGATCTTATCCTTCATCGCCTCGTCTCCCGCCGAATCCATGGACACCTTCACCCCGGGATTGGCTTCTTCGAATTTTGCAATCGCCGATACAAAGTAGTCATTGTCCTTTTGATTGGGCCATTTGTGCAGGAATTTGATCGTGATATCATCACTTGATCCCTGTGTTTTCGTGTCTGTCCCCGTACAGCCTGCAAACAGACCTGTAAGCATGACAAGACACAGCAGCAGTGCAATTTTTCTTCGCATTGTCCTCTCCTTTCAGTATGACATTGCCCGACCGAAGGCTCCGAAATCGGTGCATACTTTTGCCGCAAATTCCGACGCCTTCTTCATAGATGTTTGGGGATCCAACTTCTGTACGTAGAGAGCAAGCAAAAGCGCGGCAATAAATCCGTCTCCTGCACCCAATGTATCTACGACATCCGTCGGTGTAATCCCCTGTTGATATCTACTACCTTTATACTCAAGGATCGCCCCCTGCGACCCTCTTGTAATCAGACAAAGTTCCACTTGCGCCTTACGGCATTCATCAAACAGTTCTTCCATCTCGCCATCGGAAAGCTCGCTTCCTGAAAAGAAAGCGGCATCCAATTGGGGGAGAACTCTTTTTCTATACTCTTGATCCGAGTCGTTTGAAAAGTCAAAACTCAAACACTTCGAAACGGCGGAAAGCTCTTCCAGCTGATTTTCCAAACATGAGTAAATACTGGAATGAACGAGGTCAAAGCCCGAAATAAAAGCAAAGTCTTCTTCTGTAAGAACCAATTCGTCGCTGACGCCTCCATCACTACCTACAAACGTCCTGTCTCCTTCGACAAGCGCNACGTGGCAGATATTGGTCTTGCCCTCAAGTACTTTTACGCGNGAGACATCGACCCCTTCAGCAAAAAGAGATTCTTTCAGCCACCGGCCGGCGGCATCTTTGCCTACACTTCCGATATAGGCCGTCTGCATTCCGATTCTGCTTGCATAAACCGCGACATTGACGGCGTTTCCCCCCGGATACATCAAACTTTGATCTACATAATGATCCAGTACATTATCTCCTACTCCGATGAGCTTCATCAGTATGGCCTCAATCCACCGTAATATCTCCTGTCATCGGGGTTATGTCCCTTGTAAATAGACAAATAATAGTAGAAATACTCCAGAGGGACAAAAATCAGGAAGGGATCGAGCGCAGGATGGAATTTGTCGGAAAACTTCTTGCTGTCAAATACGATGACATTGTCGGTGAGCCCTTCGACAAAGCGAAGCGCTCTCTCTGCACTCGGCCTCGTCTTGTCGCGCCCCAGGAAAAAGACATAATTGGTATTTTCTTCTACGACTTCCAAGGGACCGTGGCGAAACTCGGAGGCATTGAGATTGCAACCATGTGTCCACGTAAACTCGAGCATCGTTATGATGCCCTCTTTATATCCGATAGGAAGGAGATTACCGGAACTCACTGTATAGATGAGATCCCATTTCGAGGCTCTTTCTCCCCATTTCTCCATTTCGTCTTCTACTTCTGCCAGGAGACGCTCAAGTTCTCCGGGAAGCTCATAGAGTTCTTCTTTAATTTGTTTTAATTCAGGAGTTTCTTGTAAAAAATGAAGAACGAGATGATAACCGATCAAAGTATGTACGATCCAGATGCACTCGGCGTGATACGCCGCTACATACTCTCCTGCTTTAGCAAGAGAAGACTCTTCCGTCTTCGTCACCGCCACCGTAACGGCGCCACGCTGACGAGCAAGCTCCACCGCCTGAACAACCTCTTGCGTCTCTCCCGAGTCGCTGACTCCGACCACCAATGTATGGCGATCGATGACATAGGGAGGATTGAGAACAAAGTCCATGGCGCTAAAAGTTTTGACACAAAAATGTCCATAGGTATCGGCAAGCATTGCCGCCGTCTCACAGGCACATAGCGGAGAACCGCATGCCACGAAATAAATCCTCTCAATCGTCGATTTGTCCACCGTTTGCAGGATATCATCGACGAGTGGAAAGACCTTTTCAAGAATGTGTCTTGTCTCAGGAACCATTTCTTCCGTAACTAAAAAATCGACCTCAGACTTATCAATTATGAGCATTTTTCCCTACTTTCCCCTTTTTAGTGTTTTAACATACCAGTTCAGGTTACATTATGGCTTTATATAAAACATTCGGCTTCTTCGAATGATTTATGAGGAGGAACTGTTACATAATTTGTTTATATTGCTCGCAAAGACTTTGTTGAATCTGTCGATTTTGCCTACCAGTATTGATTCTAATATACTCTTCTACTCATAAAGTGTCAACCCGTTGTGACAATATCGCAATTTATTGTGAATGTCTGTTTCAACTTCTCAACATCTTTGTTTCATACCGGTCGGTTTTTCAAGATCGGACAGACAATCCGTGATATAAAGAAAGAAAAAATTCCCTGATCGGGAATTCTTATCCTATACTCGCTCCGTCGGTTATGATTCTTCTTCGAAATATCTCAGCGCCCTTTCAAGAAACGCGCCTATCCGCTGCCTGATCACAAAGTCAATCCTCTCGTCGGCATAAGCCTGCAAGTCCACATATGCTCGCTTCATGGGATACATAAACGGAAGCTGCGCGGCAGGATACACTTCGAGACTTGTCCCCAAAATCAAAACCATATCGGCCTTTGACAACTCCTCGTCGGCTCTATAAAAGGCCTCCGAGGGAAGAGATTCACCAAATAGAGTGACACCCGGACGCAACAATCCCCCGCATTGACATCTTCCTCCATCTAAAAAAACATCTTCATGATGTTCTCTTGCGCACTCAAGACAGAAGATGCGGCGAATGTTGCCATGAAGTTCGATTACATTTGCGCTTCCCGCCTCCCTGTGAAGACCGGAGACATTTTGCGTGATGATTGCCTTTAACAAGCCTCGTCGCTCCCAGTCTGCCAAAATCTCATGACCTCTGTGAGGGCGGGCTCCCTTCAAGCATTGAATTCGATAGGAGTAGAATTCATGAAACAAACTGTAATTGTCATAGAGAGCCCGGGTGCTTGCCAGCGTCCTCGGATCATGATTCTTCCACAGGCCTTCAGGGCCTCTAAAATCTGGAAGATGACTCTCTGTGTCCATTCCGGCTCCACTAAAAGCGACAAGATATGAAGAAGATCTGACGGCATCCAAACACTTTTTCATTTGCACCTTCCCCTTATTTCCCACATAGTCCGTTCTGTCATTTTATTTGAGCAGACCTCCCGCCATAACAATGGCTTTTTTTGCGAGCGTCTGCGTCGGATCGATAAAGATTCCCCTCAGCTCGCTCTGATGAGCCTGAAAATAGACCGGAAGCTCTGAGCACGCAAGAAAAAACACATCGGCTCCCTCGCGCTGTTTCCTGAGGATCAATTCTTTCATCTCATTAACTCCGGCATCGACATTTCCGGCCTTCACTCCATAGATGACGCTCATCAACAATTCTTGATCCGCCTCGTCAAGTCCTATGACTTCTATCCCGTTTTCTCGACAACTCTTCTCGTACAGACCTGTCGCCTGTGTGGCGGTAGTGGAGAGAACGGTCACACGGCGAGCACCCTGCCGAATTGCCTCTTCTATCGCCGGATCGATCATACTGACAAAAGGAACGCAGACATGCCTTTGCAATTCTTCAAGATAATAATGGGCTGTATTGCATGCGATGAGCAGCAATTCAGCGCCGGCTTCTTCCAATCGCTTCGCACTGCGAATCATTTCCGCAAGAGGATCTTGTCCGCCGTAAAGAATAGCGGCTGTCCTATCCGGAATCTGTGAATTGCAGTCGGTAATGACATGAAGATGATCCTGATCTGTTTTGGCCTCTGTCTCTTCAACGATCTTTCGCTGCAGATCAATAGAGGCAAGTGGACCCATTCCTCCTAAAATTCCAATTACTTTACGCATCCAGCATCTCCCTGAGGCTACAAACCTTTTTCCCTGATCGCTCATACATCGACTCTGCATGATAGAGCGAGCTGTAAATAGCTTCCTCTACCGCCTCGACGGTCGCCTCAAATACCTTGTCTATTTTACTTTCATGTAAGACAGAGAATGATTCCATGGCCTCTTCTGAGCTTTGAGGAACTCTTCCGGCGGTGCTGAAGGCGATGGCAATGTCTCCGCTTCCGCTTCCGAGAATCGATCCCGTCCTCCCAAGCGCCGCTGAGGATCTGCGAGCAATGCGCGTCAGCTGCCTTGAGGAGAGAGGAATATCCGTTGCGATGACGATGATGATTGATCCCTTGTCTTCTTCATTAGATGGGACCGGAACCCGTTTTCCTTCGATTCGCAGCTTTCCCTTTCCTCCATAATTTGAAAGAACCAACGCACCCAGAGTATAGTCTTTATCTTGGAATCGAACGATGCGCGACGATGATCCGATTCCGCCTTTGAATCCGAAGCATATCATCCCGCGCCCTGCGCCTACAGCTCCTTCTTCAAAGTCGTCTGATGCCTTCTCCAGCGCTTCTATGACATGCTCTTCTTTTATGTGGAGCCCTCGGATATCATTAATTCTGCCGTCATTGCATTCTCCGACGACACAGTTGACAGTGGACTCGCTCCGTCCGATTTTCTCGTTTTTGTCAAGCATATACTTGGTTAAAGCGGTAAGAGCCGTTCCCACACTGAGTGTATTGGTCAACACAATCGGGCTTTCAAGTGTTCCCATTTCTTGCACCTGAACGAGTCCGACGCTCTTTCCAAAGCCGTTGATCACGCTGACGCCCGCAACCAGCTTCTGATCAAAAAGATCACCCGAAGCGGGAATAATCGCCGTGACACCTGTATGCGCCCCTGCACCGTCGACGGTGACATGAGCAACCTTCAAACCCGTTACATCGCAGATATTGTTTTTCTTTCCTCTTGGCAATGTACCTATCTTTCGTTCAAGCCCCATACCTGCCTCCTTGCTGATAAGAGACGAAATCGATTCAGCATCTGTCTCCTTTTACTCTTTGCAAAGGAGAACGATGAAATCCGTGAATTTTTTAATCTATATGATCCTCATGTTTTTCTTTTCCAAACACCTCTCTGGCAATTTCCACCCCTTCACGGGCATCCTTTGCATAATAATGAGCTCCGATCATATCGGCGTATTCTTGCGTGAGAACAGCTCCCCCCACCATCACTCGAATATGAGGGATTTCTTTTTGGAGAGCCCGTATCGTCTCTTCCATGGATAAAACTGTCGTCGTCATCAAGGCGCTGAGTCCAATCAAATTGACTTCTTCTTCTCTTGCTCGTTGCACGACCGTCTCAACAGGTACATCTTTGCCGAGATCAATGATCTCATAGCCATAGTTTTCCAATATCAATTTGACGATGTTTTTTCCCAGATCATGAATGTCGCCTTGAACGGTGGCAAGAAGAATCTTTCCGGCGCTTTGTTTCTGCAGACCCTCTCTTAAGAGAGTCTTCTTGATCACCTCAAAAGCTTCCTTCGATGTTTCGGCGCTTCGGATAAGTTGTGGGAGAAACACGTCTCCTCTTTCATATTTTTCCCCCACAAGATCGAGCGCAGGAATAATCGATTCATTGACGACTTCAAGAGGAGATCTCGTCTTCAGGAGCTCCTGCGTCTTTTTTGCCGCTGCTTCCTTTAAGCCCTTGACAATGATTTCTCTCAGATCGATATCCTCTTGTTGAGCCATCGTTTTCCTGACAGGCACATGAATGGAGCCTCTGCGCTTATTGATATACACTTCGCCGCCTCTGTCCTCATTCGAGAGCACTCGGAACGAATCGAGGACATCTCGAACGCTCTTTCGCGTCGAATCAACAATCGGCGCGTCGAGCCCCGATGCCAGTGCCATGGCAAGATATGTGCTGTTTAACAAATGGCGTTCAGGTAACCCATAGGATACATTGCTGATACCAAGGATGACATGAACACGGTATTTTGCCTTGATGAGGGCAATGGCTCGAAGGGTCTCCATGACATTTTCCTGTTCCGCAGAGGCCGTCAAGACGAGCGGGTCGACAAGAATATCCTCCTCAGGTATCCCATATTTCTTTGCCTCTTCGATGATCTTTGTAGCAATTTCTACCCTCTTTTGTGCCGTCCTCGGCACACCTTCTTCATCGACGGTAAGCGCCACAACCATCGATCCGTATTTTTTAACCAGAGGCAGTACCGCATCGAGGCTGCTTTGCTTGCCGTTGACAGAGTTGGCGATGGGCTTTCCGTTATATAGTCTCAGAGCCGACTCCATGGCTTCAATATTGGAAGAGTCGATCATCAGAGGAATCGAAAGAACAGACTGAATCTCTGTCACCATTTTCGCAAGGACTTCTTTTTCATTTAAATCCGGAAGGCCGGCATTGACATTTAAAACATGGGAGCCCGTGTCTTTCTGAGAAATCGCCTCCCGCACGATATAGTCCATTTCTCCGCTTGAAAGCGCATCTTGCAGACGCTTCTTCCCCGTGGGATTGAGACGTTCTCCTATGACTCTCACTCCTTCTCCGAAGACGACGGTCTCCGTCGAAGAAGAGCAGGCGGAAATTCTTTGACCTTTTGCTGCCTTTATCGGTCTTTTCCCCGATAGCAACTGTCGAATACACCGAATATACTCCGGCGTCGTGCCGCAGCAGCCTCCGATGACGCTGACTCCTCGCTGCGCCATCTTGAACACTTCCCGAGCATATTCTTCAGCGGTGATATCATATGCCGCACCGACATTTCCTGAACGGGGGAGACCGGCATTTGCCGACACCATCACAGGTATGGATGAGTATTTCAATATTTCACTTACGATGGGCTGTAGCTGAGAGGGACCCAAGGAGCAGTTGACGCCCAGAGCATCCACTCCCAGGCTCTGCAATACATTGACCATCGTGAGCACATCGGTTCCTGTAAATGTTCTGCCGTCTTCTTGGAACGTCATGGTGCAAAAGACGGGCAGATCCGATTTTTCTTTTGCAGCAATGATCGCGGCTTTTGCCTCGTAAAGATCACTGATCGTCTCGATGAGGATGAGGTCCGCTCCGGCTTTCACTCCCGCTTCTATCTGTTCTTTAAAGATATCGATAGCTTCTTCAAAGGGCAGTGTTCCCAACGGAGAAAGAAGAGTGCCGATCGGTCCCAGTCCAAGCGCTACATATCTTCCTTTTTCTCCCGAAACGGCTTCTCTTGCCAACCTCACTCCCGCGCCTACGACCTCCTCAACGCCATAGCCGCTGTCTTTTAGCTTCAATCGATGAGCTCCAAATGTATTGCTCGTAAGAATCTGCGCTCCGGCCACTACGTACTGCCTGTGAATATCAAAGATCACATCAGGGGAGTGAAGATTCATAAGCTCAGGAAGATTGCCCGCTTTCAAACCCCTCTGTTGGAGCATCGTCCCCATCGCTCCATCAAAGAACAAAAATTCCTCTGTCAGTTTATTGAGCACAGTCGATTTCTCCTTCTCTAGAAAATGGGCAGCTGCCAAACATTCGGCATGCGGTGCAGCCACTCTTGATTTCTTTTTTTTCTTCACCCAATCCCATAATTCCCGTCACGGATTTTCTCGGCAGAAGAATAAATGAATCCGACACATATAAGCCTATTCTGCGAAATGCATTTAAGTATGAAAGAATGGAAGGTTGAACAGAAAGCGGCAGATCGCCATATCCGGGGCTGAATCTCGAAGTGAGGTAAAAGCCTTTCTCTTCGGCTTCTGCTCGGATTTGCTCGTGTAGCTCATCACAGCACGCCTCAACGAAAGCTGTCGCACAGGCGTCGAGAATGAACCCTCGCAAAAGATCCGTTTTACCGTGATAATCGATGCGCCTATGAATTTCGACACCCAAGCTCACTGCAAAGAAGATAAGCGTTCGGGCTCCTCGCACGTGCTTTCGAATGCTGTTTCCCGGAAGACGGATCGAGCTCTCTGTAAAAGTAATATCCGGCTGAAGAGAATCGATCTCCCCCGTTCGATACACATATTTGAACCGAGAATACTCTCGAACTTCCTCAAGGCATTCATCGATCATCCGATCGATCTTTCTATCGACTCCCACGCGGAAGCGCATGTATCTGTATATTTCTTCTTTCTTCAGGGGAAATCTTTCGTCGATGGGCTCGTCTGCACTGAAAAACAACGACAGCTGTACATCACTTTTTTTCATCATCTTCTATCTCGATCTTTTACACATAGTCTACCACGTTGACGATCGCTTATAACTGCAAAAAAGACTTGCGCTCAAGCACCGGTTTGCATCGATCGCCGCATCAACTTGAAACATATGTACAGCCAGTGTAACGCAGGACATGCGGATTTGCAACGAAAACAATCCCCCTCTTTCATCGCTGAAAGAAGGGGACAGGGCTGTTGCAAAAGGCATTATCTGTATCGTCGTCTCATCTAATTTTTGCCGTTGTCAATGTATGCAATCTTAAATCCTGTGAAGCTGTAGATAATAGAAATAATGGGAGCAACCCAGTTCAGAATCGCATACGGCGCATAGGCAAAGGGGTTGACCATCAACACACTCATGATGAAAGCTCCGCAAGTATTCCACGGGAAGAGCGGAGAGGTTAGCGTGCCGGCATCTTCAAGGGTCCTTGAGAGGACTTTGGGATGGAGCCCCATTTTTTCATATTCCTCTCCAAACATCTTACCCGGGAAGATAATGGCAAGGTACTGATCCGCCATGGCGAAGTTGATGAAAAAACTTGTAAATATCGTTGTGGTGACGAGTTTTCCAACCGAATTGATGCGCTTCATCATACGGGAGACGACTTCTTTGATGGCACCTGATCCGTCAAGAATCCCACCCAATGCCATGGCGCAGAAAATCAGTGAAATCGTCCACATGACATAGTCAAGTCCTCCGCCGCTGACCAGACTGTCGATGAGCTCATTTCCTGTTTCCATGCTGATCCCGTAGTGCATGGCGTCCATCACCTCAGGAAGAGTCGCTCCTTGGAAGATCACCGCAAAAACACTGCCAATCAGCGTCCCCATCATCAATGCGGGAAGCGCCGGAATTTTCAGCGCTATCATGGCGATGACGAAAGCGGGAGCAAGAAGCAAAATCGGATTGATGTTGACTGCGGAAGAAAGTTCTCCCAGCATGACCTGAATTTCATCGACGTTGACATTATGGGCGTGAGGAAGACCAATGAAGAAGTAAGCAACGACAGCAATGATCAGCGCCGGTATCGTCGTCCAAAGCATGTATTTAATATGTTCAAATAAATCTGCTTTCGCAACCGCGGAAGCCAAAAGAGTCGTATCCGACATCGGGGACATTTTGTCGCCGAAATAGGACCCCGAGACGACGGCACCTGCGATCATCGGTGCGGGGATCCCAAAGCTAAGGCCGATCCCCATCAGAGCAATTCCCACAGTGCCTGCCGTTCCCCAAGAGTCGCCTGTGGAAAGAGATGTGATGGAACACAGGAGACAGGCTGTCGGGAGAAAGAGTTTGGGAGAAATAATAAGGGACCCGTAGTAAATCATAGTGGGCACGACACCGGAGTGGAGCCATGTCCCAAGCATGATTCCGATGACTAAAAGTACAAGAAGCGACTGAGCGACTGTATTGATATTGTCCAAGATGGCCTCTTCAAGCCTCTGCCAGGAAATACCGCTAAACATCGCCAACGCCGCTCCATACACCGTTGTCAGCACGATTGGGATCTGGGGATCCATTTGCCATCTTACAACCGCAAAGTAAATCGCCACCAACAAAAACAGCAAAATAGACATCGACTTCACAAACGACAGGTGAATATCCTTCTCCTTCGAACTCATACTTTCCTCCTTGAAAACTATGATAGTAATGATTGACATTATGGATATCATACCATGTATTATTATTTATTTCACATAATTCGGTTATTTATTATTTAATAATCCCTTTCTTCACTTTTGACGCAAGAACTCGACTCATGGTGAACGGTTCATGAATTTGCTCTTTCAGGGTACAATGTAATAACGAGAACAATAAGAGGGGGGAAGGATGCTCGAAATCAGAAGACAAAACCCGAAAGATCTAGATGCTATTGTCTCTTTGATGAAAAATGCATTTCCGGCAAACGCGGATCTGAGCCCGGAGGGAATGAAGCGGGAAAAAGAGCGGCTTCTAATGTTGATGAATGACGAACCTGAAATTGAATTCTACGGTCTTTATGTAGGAGAGACCCTCATTGCCGCTGCGCGCTATTACCGTCTCCACATCAATCTGTTCGGAAAAGTTGTGCCTGCAGCCGGCTTGGGAGCACTGGGAGTCGATCTCGCTCATAAAAAAAATAAGTTAGCCTTCAAAATGATGAGCCATTTTGAATCGTGGGCACAGCTTAACGACCTTGAGGTGGGACTCCTTCTCCCTTTTCGACCTGATTTCTATAAAAGGCTTGGCTACGGATTTGGAACCATTTGGAATGAATACCGGATTGCTCTCAAATACATCCCCGCCTATGAAGGCAAAAAAGACATCCGCCTGATTCCGCCCTCCGCAATCCAATCAATGCTGGATTATCATCAGTCCCGCCTCGAACACACCCATGGGATGATCCAAAAACTCAGAAGAGAAAGACGCCGCATCATGACAGACAAACATTGGAGATATGTGGCAAGCTATGACGAACAAGGAGCGATGGAAGGCTATTTTCGATTCTACTTCCAAGCTAGTGAAGACGCTTCCCCGTCTACTTACCATATCGTCGTCGATGAAGGGCATGTCGAGAGCCCTCTTGTCCTGCGAAAGCTCCTAGACTTCATCAAAAAACAGGAAGATCAAGTGAATCTGGCCGTCTTTCAGACCTGTTGGGAAAACTTTCATCTCCTCTTTGAAAATCCGCTCGATCGGAGCGGTCGCACCATCCCATTTGGAAATCGTCAACTCAATACGCAATATATCGGCATGATGTACAAAATCTTCTCATTTAAAGAAGCTTTCGAGCAAATGAGCTGGCGAAGATATCCGGATGCCGAGTTGACTGTCCACTTTGAAGTCATCGATGATTATTCAGAAAGAACGCAAGAGGCGTTCCATGTCGAATTCTACAAAAACAGAGCTTCCCTCACAACGAAGGAGGCAAGCGCACACATTAAGATTCTGCATTCGGATTTTTCAAGTCTCTTTATGGGCACGGTTTCATTTCGAGACCTGATTCAGTACGCTTGCGCCTCGATCGATGACGCCTCTCATATCGAAACCGTAGATCGCATTTTCAGCATACCGCACAAACCTGCGTCCAATTCCAACTTCTAAAGAAAAAAGGAGAAACCATGAGTAAAATTTATACGAAAGGCGGCGATAAAGGCACCACTTCATTATTTGACAGGGTACGCGTCTCTAAAGACGATATCCGTGTTGAAAGCTATGGGACCGTCGATGAGCTGGGAGCCGCTTTGGGGGTCGCAAAAAATTATACTGACGAAGGCATGAGAAAAGAGATTGAAGACATTCAGCATAAACTCTTTACCGTCGCCGCCAGCCTTGCTACGAAAGATCAAAGCAAAGTTCCTGTCAAAATCACCGAAGAAGATATTTCCCGACTTGAGCAGCTTATCGACAAATATATGGACGCCGTTGTGCCCCGCAGCGACTTCATCCTCAACGGTTCTACAAAAGCAGCGGGGTTTCTCCACCTTGCCCGAACCATCAGCAGAAGAGCCGAGAGAAGAGCCATCTCTCTTTCAGCCCAAGATGAGGTCTGCCCTCTTGTCATCAAATATCTCAATCGCCTCTCCGACGCCATCTATGCCATGGCGCGCTATACAGAAGAAGGCGAAGCCTCCGTCTCATACTGATCGTATTCTACAAAAAGAGACACTCCTTCGACTTTCATCGAGGAGTGTTTTATTTTTCAGTTTTATTTACCTGAAGAATAGGGCCGGGATCGTCAATCGGCAAAGTTTCCAAAATATCCTTGAATGTAGACGAAAGGGGTCCCTTTATCGCCCGATCCGCTCGTCAGGTCGCACAGACTTCCCAACAGATCGTAGTAGCGCCTCGGTGTCGTTCCAAGTCGGAGATCTTCATCTATGAGTTCTTTGTCCTTGTCTCTGATCATCTGCGTGAGCGCTTCGGAAAGCTCTTCCCCTTCCAGATCGCCGAAACGATTGTCCGCCAAATACTTCAGCTTAATTTCATTCGGTCCGCCTTCCAGGCCCGAAGTATATCCCGGAGCGACGACGGGGTCCGCCAGTTCCCATATTTTTCCCAACGGATCCTTAAAGGCTCCGTCTCCATAGACCATTACCTCGATCGTCTTTCCGGTCATTTCTTTCAATTTTTTCTGAATCGTCTCCACCAGCTCCTGAGAGCCCCTGGGAAAGAGCTTCATCTCTTCATCCGATGAAAGATTGGATCCCAATAAACCATATTCGGGATTGTATCCGTGTTCCTCGGACGGGGTCGTCATGAGGTCTTCAAGACCTAAGACTGTGTTTGCTTCCGCCTTTATAAGCGCTCTTTTTGTGCGTTTCCTATCATGGACATCACAATAGAGAATATTCTTTGTATACTCAAGAATCGTCTCCGGCCGATTGGAAAAGACGATAGTGCACTCCGCTCCCTCCGACTCCACCACTTCTCTGTAGTGCCGGACATAATCAACGTCAGAAAATATATGTCTACTGATCCCGAAATGCCTGCGAAATTCATCTTCCGAGAGAACATCCGTCCATGGATTGACGCCTGCCTCATCGAGCTGGTCTTCGCTGATCAGATGATTTCCCACCTCGTCAGCCGGATAACTCAGCTGAATAATGACCTCTTTATTCGCTCTTGCTATGGCTTTGAGGGTTGAGGAAAAACGATTGCGGCTCATGATCGGAAAGAGAACACCGATCCCCTTTTCGGGAAACGCCCTGCGAATATCCTCAGCCACATCATCGAGCGAAACATAGTTTCCCTGTGTGCGGGCGACAACACTCTCCGTAATGGCTACAATGTCCTTGTCTCTCGGACTCACATTCTGCTTTCTATAGAACTCTGTAACGATTCGAGGAACCCATTCGATCAGACAGTCTCCTTCTTTAAAAATCGGAGTACGAAGACCGTATACAACTGTTCCTACTGCACTGTCCATCTGTCCCTGCCTTCCTTTCTCAACCAAGAAGATATTGCCTGAGCTGCGAAGTTGATGACGCTAAAAAATCCGATCCGCTCGCTCGAAGCTCCTCCTCGCTTCCATAGCCGAAGAGAACGCCGATAGAAGTCATGCCATGCGCTCGGGCTCCGATGATATCGTGTTTTCTGTCGCCGATCATGACAGCCTCTTGCGCGCAATATCCCAGCACATTCAACACATGAGATATGATTTCATCTTTTCGCACTCGCGTGCCATCGAGCTCGCTTCCTACGATGAGGTGAAAATACCTGTCCAATTGAAAATACTTCAGAATCTTTACCGAATAGATTGTCGGTTTTGATGTGGCAACCGCAAGAATTTTTCCGTTCTTCTTTAAATCGTGCAGCAACTGCGGTATTGTCTCTATGACTTCATTTTCATAGAGGCCTTTTTCTGAAAAATATTCCCTGTAATACTGAACGGCTCTATCCGACTCTTCTCGGCTCATTGCGTAAAACTGCTCAAAAGAGTCCCAAAGAGGAGGACCTATGACCTTGAGCAGATTGTCACGGTCCTCTGATATACCCATTTTCTTAAGTGCATATTGAAAAGAACGGGTAATGCCTTCCTTTGGATCTGTCAAAGTGCCGTCCAAATCAAAGAGAATCAGTTTTTTATTTCTTATTTCCAATTCGGCGCCGCCGTAATGATCAGATTTTGCCGGTGTCTTCGATGACATGAGCATCATTCATTTCCATTCTGTTTATATCATGATTATAACCCGAGAAGAACCCGAAGGATATAGAGACAGTCCAATCTATTTTGCTATCTTTGAGTTCATTCGACGAGCAAGATGCTTCCGGCCGGCAAGTAGTCGATCTTGCTTCCCATCGTCTCCTTGAGGCGTTCAAAAGGCCATTTCCCGGTACAGTGGCCTGTATAAAACTGTATTCCGGTTGTAAGCAGGCGGCGTCCTATTTTATCAAGATATTCTCTTCCGCCTTCATCTTGCGGTGTCTTATACAGATGAAATCCGCCGATGCAGACATCGGGCATCTTTCCTTTTATCTCTTTAAAGCGTTCAAGAATATTCATAATTCCGTTATGAGAGCAACCTGTCAGAAGAAGGCTTCTTCCGTTTTCTTCGATGAGCAGATTCTGCTCATGGGAAAACTTATCGGGAACCATCTCCCCTTCACACTCCATGAATAGACCCTGATTGGACATCGGTTTTGGGTATTTTTGTACCACATCTGAAAAAACATAAATCCCGTCGCTGATGGCAAGTGATTCGGACGTCCACACAATCCGACTGTGTGAAAGAAGCTTTTTATCCAAGCCAATATATGTATCTGCCTCATCCGTTCGGGAATAGTAGCTTCCTCGGGCAAGTCGGTGAAGAAAGACCTTCACCTTCGGATTTTCCCGCAGAAGCACCTCCACGCCGCCGGCGTGATCGTCATGAGCGTGAGAGATGATCAGATAATCGACATCGGAAATGTCTACATCCATTTTCCTCGCATTTTTAGCAAAGACATCGCTTGCGCCCGTGTCAAAAAGGATCTTTTTTTCCTCGGTCTCGATGTAAATGCTGAGCCCGTGTTCATGGAAAAATTCATCCGTCAATGAAGTGTTTTCAGAAAGAACTTTAATCAGCATGACGTCCTCCCGCTATCGTTAAACCCTATTTCGAGCAATTTCTTCCTCTCCTGTGTCGCATGCAACCTCTTGTACATCCCTTCTCTCTATCTTCATCGCAAAGAGTATACTTTCCTCCCTGAATATGGAGATCCTTTCCGTTAACCAACACATCAGACAGTTTTTTTCTCGCCTCCATATAGATTCCCTGCACGGTTGTGCGGGCTATGTCCATCTGTTGGGCGCATTCTTCTTGTGTAAGCCCCTCAAAATCAATCAGGCGAATCGTCTCATATTCGTCAACCTTCATCACGACGACATCAGCGGGCTCATCTTTCCTTTTTAAGGAGCCGAAGCGATTGTTGCCGGGCATACGACAGACTCTTCTTCTTTTTACAGGTCTTGCCAACACTTACCTCCCATTCTTCACATATTTTATCCGAAGAGCTCATCCATTTTAATGTGGAATGAGCCAAAAACACTTTCATCCGATTATTGTCATATGTCAATATACTACACTTTCCGCTGTGCGACAAAGGAATAAACGGCAGACGCTCCAATCGACAGGGAGGAGTAGAAAAACATCCTTGAATATCCGACACAGCCCGCCAGCATTCCGAGCAGAACGGATCCGACGCCGATGCCACTGTCGAACCCTATGAAAAAGGTGGAGTTTGCAAGGCCAATGTTCTCTTTTGGAGCACGGATCACAGAGAGAGATTGAAAGCCCGCCTGAGCGCTTCCAAAGCCCAATCCATAGAAAACAGAGGCGCATAAGAACAAGTTAAGTGACTCAGCGGCGGAAAAAACAACAGTAGCAATGAATAGGAATAATAATCCCGGCGCCACCACCTTTTTTACCCCGCAGCGATCGGCAATTTTTCCGGCAATCGGCCTGGAAACAACCATAGAAAGCGCCACTACAGCAAAGAGAAGGCCGGTCTGTTCCACCCCCTGTTCGAGAGCGTGAAGCGCTAAAAAGCTATTGAGCGCTCCGTAGGTGACGGTGATAAAAAACATGGAGACCGCCGGATGCACAGAAGTCTTCTCAAAGAGAGCTCTTCGGCTGCCCGCTTTTTCTTTTGAGACTTCTTTATATTTCAAGAAGATAGATAGAACCGCCACCACTCCTACGAGCCCGGCCGCCAGGAAAGAGACACTTCGAAAACCCGATGAGGCGATCATATACAGTCCAATAGCAGGAGCCACCGCCATACTGATGTTTCCCGCCAACGTAAAGTATCCCATGCCTTCGCCAAATCGCTCTCTCGGGATACAATCGCTTGCAACGGTGTTGATGGCGGTATTACAGGTTCCCCATCCAAACCCCTGAATAAATCTTAAAAGCAGGATGAGAGGAATCGTCGGCAGAGCGCCGAAGGAAAGCGTGCACGCAAAGAACACCAATAGACCGCTCAAAAAAACACCCCTTCTTCCGAAACGATCCAAACTCGATCCTGCAACGGGCCTTATGAATAGAGCGGCAAGTGTGAACACGCCATTGACCCACCCCACAATGTGATCTGCGGCTCCGAGGCTTTTTACGTGAAGAGGCAGGGTCAGCGTGATCAACTGAAACCCGAAAAAAAGAATCATATTTGAAAAAATGATCAATACGAATTGTTTTGACCAAAGATGATCGGCGAGATCCATCTGTGTTCTTTTCAGCATGACAATCTCCTTTTCATTCCACTTTCATTATACATCTTTATGGGAGTGCGATCATAAAACCGTCCCCACTTTCCTCCAAACTCAATCCTCCAAGCAAAAAAGACCGTTCTGCCTTCCGGTCTTTTATACTCTCTACCATACCTCTAATCCGGGGTATTGCCGCCCCGCAACCGGCACAGAACTTGACGAGATTGGGCGGATCGAACTCCCCTCCGCAGTTACTGCAAAACTTCGGGCCGGAAGGCGGCTGTGTCTGAGGCATTTATGACGGCTCTTCTCATTTTAGGAGGAAAACGCAAAGCTCACTGAGCTCCCGCTCAAGAGTTCTGTAAAGAGGGTCATGGCGGAATTTCGGTTTCTCATAATTATATCGAAATCGAATGTGCTCGAACCAGGGAGAGCGGATGCCGATTTCAACCCAAAAAGTGTACTCATATTCATACCGAGGAGGATTATAACTTTCCGTCTTCGAGTCTTTCCCCTCTCGCATGATTTCATCTTTGTCTTCTTCTACATCCACATTTACATATGTAATCTGCGTAAGTTCTATGATGTCGGGATTCCCCTTCTTCCAGTCCTGCTGATAGGTGACGATGAATTTTCCACTTCTCTCATCGACTAAAACTCGATTTCTTTTGCCAAAGATCCTCGTGGGAACAAATTGAGACAGTGCCTGTTCATTTTCCTCTCGATATTGGAGTTGTCGTTGGATGTCCTCAACAGCGGACTGCTTTCCGACACGAAAAAAAGGAGAGAGCTTCTTGACACAATTTCTACACAGGTTTCCGTCTTCAAGTTTGCGATTTCCCAGGACGCTGATCTTTTCCCCACAGATGTCACAGTTCTTTTTATCAAACATTCCCTTGAACATGTGAACCCCTTATTTTTAAATATTCATAACTATTCAACGACGAGAATCCTGCCTTCAACTTTGGAGTCGACTCCCGAAGCAGAAGATAGTGTTTCTTCCAAAATGTCCAGCCCCGAACCCGAGATCATCCGAGCAGGCTGATTGTCTTCGACTTCCTGCAGAGGCAATCCTAAGAAGTCTTCAAAATTCGAATAGTGATAGCCTTGTAAAGCAATCGAAAAGGGCTGATCATCTTTTATGGGTTTTTTCCGGAAGGTAAATTCTTCAAAAATGCGCTTTGAGCGGGAATACACCATTTCCATCCCCTTTGAGACCTGATAGAACTCCGTTTCTCCGGTAAAAGCTTCATCCCTGAGCATAAACAAAAGCATTCTTCGGAGTTGATCTCCCGTCACTCTCAACAGATAGATGTCGTCATCAAAAGGAAAGATTTCCATTAAATCAGAGTAACAGACGATCGGGCCGAGCTCTTCTTTGCGGATGCTTCCTGAGCCGAGAAGCATGATATCGACACCCAGCGATTGGCTTAAAATGTCGGCGAACAGATTTCCAAGCTCCGTCTCCTGATTTCTCTGAGGATGTGTGAGCATGCGATGGAAACTCGTAACATGCCTGACATACTTTGAATCCGTAACTTCTTTATATTGAGTGATCAATTCCTCTAGTTTGGGGTTTCTCGGGCAATGCGACATGTCAATGGGGATAAGTTCCCACTTATAAGAATCGATGCAATTGTTGTCCGTATCCACCACGATGTCAAAGCGTCCGATCTGATCACTTCCGGTTCCGGCATGGGCAATTACAATTCCGTTTTCAACCCAAGGCTGATCCATCACTGTATGGCTGTGTCCTCCCAGAATGAGATCGACTCCGTATTCCTGATGGAGAAAGCCGGCAAGCTTTTTATCTTCTTCAAATCCGATATGGGTTAAAAGAACGGTGAAGTCGATATCTACCGAACGATAGGCATTGCAAATTTTCTCCACCTCTCGGGCAGCTTCCGCTGTATCGATAAATGAACCTATCAAATCCTCGCGCTTCGCCTGTGCCATCACTTCCTCTGTAATAATGCCTATGAAGAGGATTCTCATTCCATCGATCTCAATAATTTTATAGGGAGTAAATAGCCTCGCCTTCGTGGTTTTGATGTAGACATTCGCATTTATGATGGGGAACTTAGCACATTTTTCAAGAAAAAGAAGATGGGCAATTCCATAGTCCAATTCGTGATTGCCGAGTGTCACGATATCGGGAGCCAGCAGATTCATAATCTCGATCGTGGAGATCCCTTTAAACTCAGAATCAATCAGTGATCCGCGGAACATGTCTCCTGCAATAGCATAGATGACATTTTCCTCTTCCCGGCGAACCTTCTCTACATAGCCGGAAAGCATGGACACTCCGCCAACTAAATTTTCATCGATCTCTTCGGTAAGAAAATCGCCATGCAAATCATTGGAGTGAAGGATCGTCAATTTCTTTGTGTTCTTCATATAAGTGCACTCCTCTTCTATCGAATCTCATATTGCCAACATTTTCAAACAAGCCCGCTTGATAAAATACTACATCGCAAACCGGACAGTTGCTATCCTCAAAAGGGTACAGATGGACTTGACTCCCTTAAATGACAAGAATGCTGAATGATGGTATCCTTATATCCTAAAGCAGGAATTCCCCCCCATTGCTTATAATCATTTGGAAGGAGAAGAAAATGAGTTATCCCGCCTGCCCGAAATGCCAAGAAAATTACACCTACTCAGATGGACATCTCTACGTATGTCCCATGTGCTTTCATGAGTGGACGGATGAAAGTCAAAAAGCAGCGGAAGAAGCTCTTATTATAAGGGATTCGAACGGCAACGAGCTGGTTGACGGCGACGATGTCACGGTCATAAGAGATTTAAAGCTCGGAAAAGACACTCTAAAACAAGGAACACGCGTCCGAAATATCCGACTGCTCAGCGAACCCGTCGACGGCCATGACATCGAAGCAAGAGTGGATTCATTCGGTTCCATTTATCTCAAGTCTTCTGTCGTAAAAAAATAAATTGAAAAAGGCACGCGAAATCTCCTATGAGCCGAGTGCCTTTTTATTTTCACGCTATCATGAAAATCTCAACTTCGCTACTGAGGTTACGGTTTTTTTCAATAGCGAAATGCATCATCGACATCTATTTCGCCGTCTATCATATAGATACTGTGGGGCTCTGAAAACATTTGCATAATAGTAAATCTTGCCACTCTGCCGTCTTCCANNAGAAGNTCNACNNTTGNNTCGTTNTCNGTNCGATACTTTTGAAACGTCGTTCCCTCGGCAAGGAGAACACGCTTTGACTCCGTGGCATCCGGAGAATCCAACACTTCCACCTCAAGATCCATAGCTAAAGTCAAGATATCATCTTTATATTCTTCTTCAAAGTAATAATAAGGATCCTCTTTCTCATTCATTGTAGGAGCGCCA
>JGI24709J26583_10000385_pt1 | contig 37161 bp, 39 predicted proteins | sample BioPla2DNA1_FD_26583 | JGI IMG/M metagenome (IMG submission 26583) | reverse complement strand
CAGCTGCGTTTTTTCAATGCTTATCGGCTGACTCAGGCTTCCCTCGGGTATCTGGTTCTGAATAATAATGTTTTCAAAAGGTTCCTCCATCTCAGCTGCTATTTTCACATGGGACGAATCAGCATCTTTAGCAAGAGCGGTAAAATCATTCTGAGTATCTTTTGTCTCCTGCTGAGCACCTGGTTCAACCTTTATTGATTCATTCAAATCCTGTTCTTCCCGGACAAGCTCCTGGTTAAGAGAAACATCCAGCTTTGACACCTGTTGGTTAAGTTTATCAATCAGTTGTAGGCACTGGCTTTTAAGTTGCTGAATCAATTCTTCCTGACTTACACTTTCACCAACAATCTCAGCTTTCAGCGGGGGCATATTCTGACCTTTGTCAAGTTTCTCCAAAAGGGATTGAATTTTTTCCATAAGTTCATGGATTCCAGGGCTGTTTGTACTTTCGCCCAACTCACCCATCATTTCCTTTAGTTTTACAGCATCTTTCCCAACCAGAGCCATTAACAGCTCCATAGGAGAAATTTCTTTACTTTCAGCCAACAGAATTGATTCTTGTGGAGTATTTGACGTTGTGGGAATATCTGAAACAGTCTTTATGCTCAACCGAGCCATGAGTTCCTCTAATAAAGCAATTAATGCTTCAAGAGAAACAATCTCTTTCTGAATTTCCTCTTTACGGCCACTTTCTTTTTTTATTCCCTCAACTTCCTGTTCTTTCTTCACCTCCGGCTTAGATGTGTCAGTTACATCTTTAGGCTCATCGCTATGTTTTTTTGTTTCAGGTTTAGATTTTGTATCATTTACAGGTTTGGCATTATCCATCAATACATGGCTTTTGGATATATTGTTTTTTGTTTCAACGTGCTGACCCTTTAATCTTAGGTCTTTTTTAGCTGCAATTCTCTCATTGAGCATATTCATAAAGGTATCATCCCTTGATATGAGCCCTTTTGCCTTCCCGGTTTTTGCCTTATCCGGTGCTTGGGGAATTAATTGCATGGCATTGACTGAATTGCTCTGAATCATCTTTTTCACCTCCTTTTTTACCCTATAAAAGGGCAGTTTTATTTATGCATCACCGGCCAGCCTTCGGCCGGATAGCAAACTGTAAATTTCAGCTGCAACTTTTGCATCCATTCTTTCAAGAATTGGAGCCATAACTTTTGGTCCCATACCTTCAAAAATATCCAGGGCTGCTTCCTTATCGGAAGAAAACAGTTCAGTAAGCACATTTGCTGCTCCTTGAGGATTCATAGTTGAAAATGGCTTTGCCAGTGCTTTTTTTTCTTCACTAACTGCAGCTTCTTTCATAATTTCTGCATATACAGCCTCAGCTGCTGCCCTGTCAATCTTCTGAAAGTAATTCTTAAAGCCTTCAGGGTCTCCTTTGGCAATAAGCTCTGCCAACGATTTTCTGGTAGCCTCCAACAACTCTTTTTCGGCCTCTATAGTTTCTAAAAGCTGTCTGTTTTCTTCAGCAATTTTTTCTATATCAGATGCCGACTGAATTTCTGTTTTAATGTTTTCGATAGTCTTATTAGCTTCATTAAGTTCTTCAGTAAGGCTCCTGACTTTTTCACGGTATTCCTGGTATTTCCCCAAAATCTGCTTATCAGTCAGATACTTAGGATCATCCGGATCATAATCGGCTAAATCCTTTGGCAAAAATATTTTCAAAACAGAATAATTTTTTATATGGGGCTTTAATGAGTCAGCCATACCATTTATATTGTTATTGACTACAAAATAAAAAACCCCGACAAAAACAACGGCAATAACCAAAAAAGCTATTAACACCACAATTATTGAATGTAAACAGCCTCCGGGCTTTTCTGATTCGTTGTTATGTTCTTGCAAGGAGGTTTTCTCCTCTTGCCTTTCCTTATCTGCCATTAATAAGCTCCTTAGTCGAAAATACACATTTTTACAGCCTCTTTGCAATATTTCACCCGTTACATAAAATCAAAAAGGCCGGCAATTGCATAAGCTTTAGACTACTTCATTGAAGCTCAGGGAGCAAAAGCCAGCTTGCGGTTTTAAACGGGTTCGGGTCATCAAAACCTGAGGCGGAAAATATACACCCGTCAAAAGCATCGGGTTCCTATCCTTCATCCAGGAGGTCTGGGTTATCCTTGCTCTCTTTAAAACTGACAAGCTCATCTATCTGCTGCTGTTCCTTTTTAGCTTCCTCTTTTAAATACTCCTGGAATTCCTTATCCTTTAGATTCTCCAGAACCTTTCTTTCCCTCATTATTTCAACGAGCTTTTCTCTTATAATATCGACATTTTTCTGCTGCTGCTTAACAATCTCCTGTTGCTTGTCTCTTTCATGCTGCAAGTGTTGGAGATATGTTTTCAGATCCTTGATTTTTTCAGGCCGGATAACTCCTGAGCATGCTTTTCTAAAGTCATCAGTGGTAATATCAATATTATCCTCTATGACTTTAAGTTTAGATTTTTCTTCCTCAAGTTTCATGATGGCTGCACCAAGTTCGTTCTTGGCATTCTTTTCGAATTGCTCTTTAAGTTTTAAAAATGTTTCCAAGCGAAATTTAAAGCCTGCCATTTAATCTCCTGCTTCTATCTTTCAACCGATTTTTTAAGCAGCTCAATAGTTTCAGAAAATGAAAAGCGTGTTAAGGTATCTTGTTTCAAAAACTCATTAATACCATTGTTTAATTGAATCGCTAAATCTATCTCCGGATTGCTTCCTTTTACATATGCACCAACATTGATAAGATCCTCTGCATCGGTATATATTGCAAGGTTACGGCGAAGCTCATTGGCGCATTCTTTATGCTCATTGTCTATTATATCGGTCATAACACGGCTGATAGATGCAAGTACATCTATGGCCGGATAGTGATTTTTATGTGCCAGTTTTCTTGAAAGCACAATATGTCCGTCCAGAATACCCCGGGCAGTATCTGTTATAGGCTCATTCATATCATCCCCGTCTACCAATACAGAATACAATCCGGTTATAGACCCTTTGGAAGATGTGCCAGACCTCTCTAGCAGCTTAGGCATTATGGCATATACCGAAGGAGTGTAGCCTCTCGTTACAGGAGGTTCACCAATAGCAAGTCCTATTTCCCTTTGTGCCATGGAAAAACGAGTCAAAGAGTCCATCAGAAGAAGGACATCCTTACCACAATCTCTGAAATATTCTGCAATAGCTGTAGCTGCCAAAGCACCTTTCAGGCGTATCAAAGCGGGCTGATCTGATGTGGCTATAACAACAACCGAACGTTTCAGTCCTTCCTCTCCTAAATCCCTTTCCAGGAAATCCCGAACTTCACGTCCCCGTTCTCCTATTAAAGCAATTACGTTTATATCAGCCTTGGTATTTCTGGCAATCATACCTATAAGAGTACTTTTACCTACACCACTTCCTGCAAAAATACCCAGGCGCTGACCTTTGCCCACCGTCATGAGCCCGTCAATGCACTTTACCCCCAAAGGAAGTGGTTGCGTAATTCTTGGCCGGGTCATAGGGTTAGGTGGCATATTATTGACCGGATAGTATTTTTCTATATCTACAGGGCCTTTTCCATCCATAGGATTTCCCAACCCATCCAAAACCCTGCCTAACAAGTTCGGTCCAACACCTACTGCAAGATCCTTGTCAGCCGCCACCACAAGATTGCCTGGCCCAATGCCCGACATATCCCCTATAGGCATCAACAAAACTTTTTTATCCTTAAACCCGACAACCTCGGCAAGTACCATTCTGTTATTCTGTGAAAAAACATGACATAAGGCCCCGATATGCGTCTCGGGGCCCTCAGCCTCAATTGTGAGACCTACCACTTTGGTTACTTTACCTGAATATCGGACAAAATTCCGTGAGTCTAATAGTTTTTTATACTTATCCAATGTAATACTATTATCCATATTGCCGTCCATTATCACCCAATAGTTCAAAAAAAGCCTTTCTTATACTTTCCAGGCGAGTATCGCAACTGCCGTCGATTGATCCGTATTCAGTTTCAATAACACAGGATCCTTTGGCTAAAGAGCTGTCTTTCCTTATTTCAAGCTCATCCAACCCTTTTATATTCATGCGGAGAGTTTCCTCATTAGCCACAACATAATCGTAATCATCGTTGGATACCTTTAAGACAATATTTTCCCTGTTACAGCAGGAAAGAATTGTTTCTCTGACTACTCCTATAATAGCCTCCTGGTTATTGCGAATTTCATCTCCTACAACTTTTTCAGCAATATTTAAGACCAAATCAACAATATCGTGCTCAAGCGATGCAAGAGTCTTTTCATAGAGCTTTTTGCTCTGCTCTCTGAATTCTGTAGCTTCGGCTATAAGATCGTTATAATGCTGCTGTGCCAGCCTTTCACCGTAGGTATAACCCTCTTCTTTTGCATTCTGCTTAACTTCTGCTAAAAGAAACTCTGCGCTTTTTTTTGCTTCATCCATTATTCTTTCAGCCTCAAGCTCAGCTTCTCTCTTTATTACAGCTGCATTCTCCTTAGCCTTATAAATTATATCCTGACCGATTTCCAGCTCTTTTTCCGGGTCAGTTTTTGTTATTGTAACCTCATCAAAAACGTCCTCTACAACAGATAGTTTAGGTTCACGCCTCTCCTGTTTATAAGGATTTCCTATATTCACCTGATTACGCTTATATATTCCATAGCCATAGGAATTGTTATACAACTATTTCGTCTCCTCCACCACGTGAAATAATAATTTCCCCGGCATCCTCCAGCTTTCTTATTACATTTACTATCTTCTGCTGTGCTTCTTCTACATCCTTTAGCCGAACCGGGCCCATATATTCGATATCTTCCTTTATCATCTCAGCTAATCTCTTTGACATATTACTATAAATCAGATTCTGTACCTCTTCAGTTGCGCCTTTCAGGGCAAGAGCCAGCTGGTTGTTGTCAACTTCATGCAGGAATCGCTGAACAGACCTGTTGTCAAGCTGCAAAATATCCTCGAAAACAAACATTCTCTTTCTGATTTCCTCAGCCAGATCTGTATCCTCAATTTCAAGGGAGTCCATAATAAACTTTTCTGTACCTCTGTCTACCGAATTCAATACATCGACTATGGCCTGAATTCCACCTACAGCGGTAAAGTCCTCGGTAACAAGTGCTGATAGTTTTTTCTCAAGAACCCTCTCTACTTCTTTAATAATCTCTGGGGATGTTCTGTCCATAGTTGCGATTCTCTTTGCCACATCTGCCTGCTTTTCCTGGGGCAGAGCCGACAATACAGCAGCCGCCTGGTAAGGTTTTAAGTATGATAATATAAGAGCTATTGTCTGTGGGTGCTCACTTTGAATAAAATTCAACACCTGAGCCGGGTCTGCCTTTCTGACAAAATCAAAAGGCCGTACTTGTAAGGAAACCGTCAGCTTATTTATGATTTCCATAGTTTTCTCAGTACCCAAAGCCTTTTCCAATATATCCTTTGCGTATCCTATACCGCCTTCTGTGATATACTGCTGGGCAAGACATATCTGGTAGAATTCATTTAATACCTTTTCTCTTTCTGATGGAGAAACGGTCCTGATGTTTGCTATTTCCAAAGTAAGCTGCTCTATCTCTTCTTCCTTAAGGTGCTTAAAAATCTGAGCTGACCTTTCGGGGCCCAGAATAATAAGTAACATGGCAGCTTTTTCCCTGCCTGACAAATCTCTTAAGACATCACTTCTCAGCGCCATATCCCCACCTGCCTTTGGAAAGAACTAATACGAAGCTTATTCCCAATCCTCCGCTATCCAGTTTCTTAATAATTGGGCAACTGAGTCAGGATTATCCTGAACGAATTTATCAATTTGCTTCTTAAGTTCTGATTCTTCCTGTAAATTTATATCTTGAATAATTTCAAAAGCCTCTGTGCCAGCCCCTTCTCCGGCAGCAGCCGCTTCAAATGCAGCAGTTCGAATCTCTTGGGATACAGCTTTCTTCTTCGGCATTGCGGTAATAACCATAACAATTAATAGAATAAGCATTAATGCATAGAAACCGAATTCATCAAAGAGCTGCCCAACGGTATCCATAATTGTAACCTCCACTGGGGGTTCGGCTGCCAATTTCTGCACACTGACTGTTATATTCTCTACCGGAACTCCTGTAGCCGCATAGGCAGACTGCCTGACCTGCTCCAGATACTCCGGAGTGAGGCCGTCAGCAGTTTCAATATGCTTTCCATACCACAATGAAATCGACATGGTAGATTGTTCGTAAATAAGATTGCCAACGGCCTTCTCTTTTTGCTCATTTGTCTGGTTATAAAGGAACTCCCGAACAGCATGGTTTTTATTGTAGCTGGAATTTCCTTCCTCACCGGTCTGGTATGTCATTGTTCCTTGCGGGTTGGTATCGGTACCCGGTATATCTCCTGCATCACCATTAATTAAAGTTTCTTCAAGTATTTCTTCATTAAGTATTGCGTCCTCTTCTGCAATCGGCGGATCGTATTTTGTGGAGGAGCTGGTTAATGTATCAAAATCCAGTACTGCATTAGCTGAAACGCTAATGGTATCAAAATACTCATTCTGCGCTACACCGATCTTAAAAAAGTCATATACTTTATTCTCAAGTTCATGCTGTCTTTGACGCCGCATATCATCCTGGCTGCTGGCTTTAAGGATATCTGTCTGATTATAGTCCCGTGATAAAGGGTTCAGCTTGTGATCCACAATAATAATCTGTTCCGCAGGGATACCAAGCGAAGCAGCCACCACCCTGGCTGCTGCATCTACCTGATTTGGAGTAAGCGGCTCCCTGGTCTTTAACATTACATATGCGCTTCCCTGTTGATCCTCCGACCCGGATTTTACCCAATAAGTTTTTTCTGGTTTAGAATACTGAACAGTAGCATTTTCAACGTTTTCAAATTTTTTTAGTTTATATACAAGATCATTTGTAACGTAATTTTTCCAAAGATTCTCTTTGTCACTCTCTGTTGCCGTTAAGGATAGTTTACTCCAGGTATCAGCAAAAGTTACCTCCGGCGAGACTACTCCTTGTGTGGTCAAATCAAACTCAATATCCTTTTTCCGCCTGCTGTCAACAAAAATCTGATTATCGCCTTTCTTAAACTTAATATCATTTTCTGTCAGATATGAGACAACCGGCTGGAGATTGACTTCCTCAGAGGTATCAAAAAGCGGTACATATTCTACTTTCAGTGTAAGTACCATCGTTACTGCAACCGCAAACAATAAAACCCCGGCCATTACAAATATTCTGACCTTCTGACTTTTTTCAAGATTACCCCAAAAGCTCTTGATTTTATCAAAAAGTTTCTTTATTCCTTCCGGCATAGATTACCCTCCGATCAAGGTTTTTTCTATAGTATCTCCTGCTTTATCTGTGGTAAAAATCAATAGTTATATTTGCATCCTCATAATTTCCTGATATGCTTCTATAACCTTGTTGCGAACCTCCATAATAAATTGGAGAGATATAGAAGCCTTTTCAGCTGCTATCAAAACCGAATGTATATTATCGGTTCTTCCTGAAATAAAATCCTCTGTTATCCCGGCAGACTCCTGCTCAAGAGCATTGACATTATTCAGGGCATCCATCATGATATCCTTGAAACTGATGCTTTGGTCAGGATTATTAACATTCCTGACAGGTGAAGCCATAGTATTATTTATTGAATTAACGCTTTGTACTGCCATTTATTAATACCCTCCTGCCCGCAAACATCAGCGGCCGATTTCAAGCGCCTTTGTTGCCATTGATTTAGATGCGTTCAATGCAGTAATATTGGCTTCATAAGCGCGTGTTGCAGATATCATATTAACCATCTCGGTTACTATTTCAACATTAGGCATCCTGACTATGCCATTTTCGTCTGCATCAGGATGGCTGGGGTCATATACTTCTTTAAAAGGTGAGGGGTCTTCAACTATTCCTGTAACTCTTACTCCGCCTCCAGTAAAAAAGCGCCTGCGGCTTTCTTCCGACAGGTAACGGGAGAAAGGCACCTCCGACTCTTTTTCCTGAAAGACAACTGTCTTTCTTCTGTATGGAGTTCCGTCCTCTGTTCGGGTGGTGTTCACATTAGCAATATTCTGAGATATTACGTCCATGCGAAGGCGTTGGGCTGTAAGTGCCGATGCACTGATATTAAAGGAATCAAAAAGTCCCATAATTATCTACCCCCCTTGATTACAGTTTTCAACTTTTGAAAATCACCGTTCATCCTTTGTATCAACGTATTATATCTAATACTGTTAGCAGCCATTAATGCCATTTCATGTTCGATATCCACATTGTTCCCATCACTTCTGTATGAAGAATTTGTTGGATCTTCAGTAATATGCATACCATGTGAGGATATCTTAGTCATTCCCTGTGAAATCCGGCTTGTCTTCATTTCATTATCAAGATATTCTTCAAATCGAACTACTTTTCTTTTATATCCGGGTGTGTCGACATTAGCTATGTTTTGCGATATAACATCATTTCTGAGCCAGGCGGCATCAAGACCTTGTTGGATATTATTCTTCGTAAACAAAAGATTTGACAGCACAGAATCACTCCTTTAAATGGCTTATGGCAACCATCTTATCATTAGTAAAATTGGGTACGACAAAAACACACAATATATGTACCTATACTAGAATATACCACAATATCATGACAGGTACAACAAATGTTCTGCAATATACACCAGATTATATTCTTTATTTTCTCATAATTTGATGAAATTTGTCAAATATTTCTTGATTTTATCTAAAAGCCCGCAAAAACAAAATAAATTGTTTAAAGTGATTAGGCTATTAAATGATTATTCCGTTTTCACCATAACTTTCTACTTATAAATCGATTGACATGAGCAATAATAAGCATTGAGGAGGTGAGATTAATGGCAAATAACAATTCAAACAGGAGCAAAACTCAGTTTGACAACATGAAGTATGAGATTGCCGGCCAGCTTGGCATTAACTTAAAGCAAGGTTATAATGGTGACTTAACTTCTCGTGAAGCCGGAACGATCGGCGGTAATATAGTCAAAAAGGTATTCCAGACCTATACAGGAAACCAGTATCCTCAGTATGACACAAACCAACAACAGAATAAATAATTAAAGATTAGCATCATAAAAGGGGCTGTATCGAAAAAAATCGATGAGGCCCCTTTTAATTTTATTCTCGCACACTTACAGAAATTTTCTGTAAAAGGAATCTATAACTTTTAGATTACATGTCGACAATATCAGGAGCACTTTTATACACGTCTTTATTTTTCTTCATCATCAGCATTAATATTAACTGTTTCAACAATTGGCTTTTCCTCTTCTTTCTTTTCATTCTGTTTTTGTTCTTTGTCTTTCTTGCAGCCGGGTTCAAAAGCTTTTTTGATTTGTTCGATGATACCGGGTATATTGTCCAAAGCCCTGTCCAGTGCGGCATGGGGTGATGCAGGAATCATTTTTATTGTGTTATTTCTGCCTACTATCATAAAAGCAACAGGATTGATACTAACACCTGCGCCGCTGCCTCCGGCGAAAGGAAAAGAACTGCCTTCCGGCCTTTTTGTATTGCTATATTCTCCGCCGCCGGCGGCAAATCCAAACGCTACTTTTGAAACAGGTATAATGACAGTTCCATCTACTGTCTGAACCGCATCACCTACTATAGTATTTACATCTACCATTTCTTTAATGCTTTCCATGGCTGTTTTCATCAGTTCTTCAATTGGATGCTGTCCCATATTTTTCATTTTCTCCTTTCCTTATTCTGTCTATATAATCATTGGCTATCAGTTTTATAATATGGATGATTCTCGCTCTTAATATGCAGGAAATATGAAAATCGGGGGTTTCTTTCTGGAAATCTGGATAGAAATCCAAAACCAGGTTTCTCTGAGGAATAAAAGGTATTAATACCCCGATGACGCTCCATATATTACCGTAAAGCAGGGCAGTCAATGCAGCGTTTTTTGTAGACAGACGGCCTTTTACCGAGAGTATAAACACTTCCATATTTTTTTTTAGATGATTATAGGTATCTTTTGAAAAAATAAGATTTAATACGGCTGAAATTCTACCTTTTTTCTTTTTTTTATCTTTGGGGACTTGCTTCTTCTTTTTTAAGAAAAAGTCCAGCCCTCCCTCTTTGAAATTCCAGGAGAAGAGTTTGAGAATTCGGTACAACATTACCTTAATCTCCATGTTAAAACCTTTGGAATCAATAGAAATCCCGATAATAAAAGAGAGTTTTGAAAATATCGTTATTATAATAAGTATAATAAATGCTATAAAAATAGCCAGAAAAACCATACGTACCTCCGTACTATATGTTTTCCGGCTTATAGTAAATTATTCCAGGTATTTTTAATCCATCGGAACATTTTCATATACTTCAGGTATTTCATTCATTGCCAGTGGTGGGAGCTCCTTGAGGCTTGAAAAACCGAAAACGCGAAGAAATTCCTCAGTTGTAGCATATAGTTTGGGTTTTCCGGGAGTATCATCACGCCCTACTTCTTCAACGAGGTTTCTTTCCACCAGTTTCATTAGAACACCATCGCTGTTTACCCCTCTTATCTGTTCTATATAAGCCCTTGTTACCGGCTGATTGTATGCCACTATAGCCAGTGTTTCATACGCCTGAGGTGTGAGCCCCTGCTTTCTTCTTATAGTACCCAGCTGCTGTACATATTCATCAAGTTCCGGTTTTGTACAAAGCTGATATGCATTGTTGATTTCCCTTAGCAGAATACCCCGGGGGGTATTCTGATACTTATATTGCAGATTTGCCATAATAACCTTTGTGGTCTTTTTGTCATGGCCGATTATCTCAGCTATTTTTTCTAATGGTACCGGATCTCCGGAGGCAAACAGCAAAGCTTCTATTATTATTTCAGTATCTTTTATGGAACCCATATTATTCATCCTCTATTAATGACACCGGGTTTTTATCATTCTTGTTCTTCTCATTTGGTGTCAGGTATATTTCCCCAAAGTCAACATGTTGATGTATTGAGGCTTGTCCTGTCCTGACAACTTCCAATGCCGCCAAAAATCCGGTAGCAACTTCCAGACGGCTTTTTTCTTTGTGGTTATATAATTTTGAAAAACACAACCTTACTCCATTTTTTAAGAATCCCAGAATCTCTTTTACTTTAGATCTCAGTGATACTTTTTCCTGATTTAAAATTCGTTTCATTTTTTTTGAAACATCATCCATCTTGTCCCGATATTTTCTTAATGCACTCATCATACACATTCTGAGGGTTTCAGGAGAAACTTCCAGCTCTTCTTGTGCAACTATATCAGGAATAACCTCCGGCAGCTTAAAGTGGGCACCGCTCCACTTTTTCTCTCTGTCAGCAAGCATTTTCGAACATTCTTTATATTTCTTATACTCCAAAAGCTTTATAATCAGTTCTTCACGGGGATCAACCATTTCTTCTTCCACTAACGGCTCTCTTTTCGGCAGAAGCATTCTGGACTTAATATGAAGCAGAGTTGCCGCCATAACCAAAAACTCTGAAGCAATATCCAAATCCAACTCCTGCATTGCACTGAGATAATCCAGATATTGCTCTGTAATTTCCAGAATAGGGATATCATATATATCTATCTGGTTTTTTTCTATCAGATAGAACAATAAATCAAAGGGACCTTCAAAATTTTCAAGTTTTAAGGTACAAGCATCGGTCAGTGCGCTTTTCATGGTATCCCCTTAAATCCAATCAATTTTCATTACCCTGCGAACCTCAGCCATTGTCTCTTCTGCTTTCATCCTGGCCTTTTTATTTCCTTCAATGATAATATCCTTAATATCGTCTGTTCGTTTCAGCCATTCCTGTCTTTTCTCATAAATTGGTGTCATTAGCTTGGCAATGTTTTCGGATAATATTTTCTTACATGCAACGCAGCCTATCTCACCATTTCTGCAGTTATGCTCAATTTCATCTGCCCGGTCCTCTGTGAAGAGTTTGTGGTATGAAAATACCGAGCAAACCTCCGGATGCCCCGGATCAGTTTTGCGGATACGGGCCGGGTCTGTTACCATGCTCATTACCTTCTTTCTGATCACATCAGGGCTGTCTGATAATGCAATGGTATTATTGTAGCTCTTGCTCATTTTTCGTCCGTCCAGCCCTGGCAGAACTTTAGCTTTCGTTAACAGTGGCTGGGGTTCCGGAAAGACCTCAGAATTGTATAGAAAATTAAATCTTCTTGCAATTTCTCTGGTTATTTCTATATGAGGAAGCTGGTCCTCTCCCACCGGTACAAAATCCGCTTTGTACATAAGAATATCTGTAGCCATAAGACATGGGTAACCTAAGAAACCATAAGTAGTAATGTTTTTATCCTTCAACTGATTAAGCTGGTCCTTATAGGTTGGACATCTGTATAACCAGGATAGCGGCAAATTCATTGAAAACAGCAAATGCAGTTCCGCATGCTCTTTTATACAGCTTTGGATAAAAAATGTACATTTTTCAGGGTCAAGGCCTGCTGCCAGCCAATCCACCAACAAATTGGTAATATTATCTTTATAATCATCGGTATTATCATAGCCTGTAGTCAAGGCATGATAGTCAGCAACAAAGAAATAACAGTCATATTCATTCTGAAGCCTTACCCAATTTTCTAAAGCTCCGAAATAATTTCCCAGATGCAGAGCCCCGGTGGGGCGCATTCCGCTTAATATTGTACCTTTTTTATCCATGCTTCCACTCCTGATGAACTTAAATTTCTATCTCCTTATGTTATATTATATTTCATTATATAGTCAAGTCCCGCCTGGCATTAAAAGGCTTTATCATACATCATTTAATATTGTAATTAATAAATTTTAATTCTCGTACTAAAAATTCTTGCAAAGGGAAAAACTTCGTGATATTATATTGTGTGTTGCACAAAGCAGTAGGAGGTGAACGTAATGCCTAATATTAAATCAGCCATTAAGAGAGTAAAAACCAGTGAGGCTAAGAATCTGCATAATCGTATGAAGAAATCTGAGCTTAGGACAACTCTTCGTAAATATCGCGAGGCTATTGATGCAAAGTCTCCTGAAACCGAAGATTTGCTTAAGATTGCCATAAAAAAGGTGGATCAGGCTGTTTCAAAGAATATTATTAATAAAAATACCGCCTCCAGAAAGAAATCACAGCTTCAAAAGGCTTTTAATGCAATGTCAGCAGAATAATGCGGAATAATATTCTATAATTAAAACATAAAAACAAAACGTACCAAAGGTACGTTTTTTGCTTTTTATAGACAGATTTGGCGTTTAGTATGGTTTTTTATTATTAGTCAACGTTTTTTACAGTTATTTTATCCATGGTTACATCGGCATGGCGTACAACTATATCACATATCTGGGCTACATCCTGAGCAGTAAGGCTGGATGCTTTTACTAAGACATCCACATTATCGGTATCACTCATGTAAGCCAATGCATCTTCAAAACCCTTCTGCTTTACCAGAGTCTCTACTGTGCTTTCTGCCTCTGCTCTCCTGATTATGGCAAGCAGTTGTTCCTGTGCCTCCAGAGAATTCATGCCTCCGGAGGTTGCGATGGTTCCATCGGCCGCCTGGGCCAAAACCATCAATTCGTCTTTTTGTTTGCTTCTGGCTTTATCTCTTTCCATGCGTGCCTCTGCGAAAAAACCCCCTGTTTGCTGTGTCTGGGCTACAGCTTCATCAACCACATCAGCCTCGGAGTTTTCTACATATACGGCTGCTCCCGGAATTTCTTCAAGATCTTTATCTTGATCGAGGGCCAGGTCTAAATTAGCTGACTCTCCTGATGAATTATAGTTGTACTGCAATATTCCCACTGAAATTATTACCAGTACCAGTCCAAGTACAACAATTTGTTTTCTTTTCATACCTTTCCCTCCAACCACTTTTATAGAAAGATACTCACTTCCTATAACGAGAATAATGTTTTCTTCCACCTCTTAGGTGAGGTTTAGAGATTGCTGTCCCGGGTTATATCCATTGCTTCGAGTTTCAACGGCTCGGGTACCGTTAAAGTTCCTTCGACTCCGCTATGTCACCCTCAGGATGTTATTGCACTTTGATTTCGGTAAACGGGTGATGTCGTTAAAACAATATCGGTATAAAACAATCTCTTATATAAAATTATATTTACATAGTCATCCTATTTATGCTTCAATATCTGAACTCTGTGCTCAGGAATACCTAAAAGAGTGCAAACTGCATTATTCAGCTGGGATTTAATAAGAATGTCATCTGCTCCTTCTGATACAACAATAACTCCTTTTATCTGGGGAATAATTACTTTCAGTATAACCGGCTCATCTGTTCCCGCTAAAGCAAGCTGTCTGGTCTCACTGATTTCCAATGATTTTCCATCGGCTCTCTCATCATTTCTGGTATCCTGTATATCATTATAGGCCGGTACCTGTTCACTTCCGGTATCGGCATAAACCATTACACTGACCTGCCCGGCTCCCTCTACTTTCGATAAAAGCTCTGATAATCTTCTTTCTATATCAGCGACAATCTCCTGCCCCTCTAAAGAGTAACCGGATTGCACTGTTTTTTTGTCAGGGCTTGACAGGCTGCTGGCCTCTTTCATTGTATCCTCAGTATCATTCGATTTAGCTAAATAACTGCCTGCCAGAATAATTATTACTCCAAGTATCACTATTATTATCAGATTCTCTATGGCAGAAAGTTTTCTTTTTTCGGTACTTCCTTTTTTCTTTACAAAAAAACCCGTTATACCTTTAAACATAATCCTACCCTCCACTAAACGCACTAATGTCAATTATTATCTGATTTTCTTCAATTGCAAAGGCTGCCATAAGCTGATTTTTTATATAAGCAAGGGTTTTGACGCTTATGGTTTTCATTCTGTTATCATCAGCCGGTTCAAGATTTAAATAAAGGTTTCTTAATAATCCAAATCTTTTATCTTTTGGGTCTTCATACAATACTGCGTCAACATTGGAAACAATAAACTCACTATGCCCTATAAAACGTGTTTTAACATCGTTTATAAGAGATACCCTGTACACCTCCAGAATCTGACTCAAATCTTCTTCCTGAAGCCTGGCCACCCTGGTCTTAAACTCTTTTTCCGACATTTTCACATATTGGTTCCATGCAATACTGTCAATTTCATAATCCCCTTTCAGCAGATTTAAAACAGGAGTAATTATTACCACTGTTACAACCAATCCGCAAATAAGCTTTACATACTTATTCAGATTGCCCTGGGGCGCAAATCTCTCAATTATTGAACATACAATTGTTACCGATACTAAAGTAACAACCCAGGATCTTAAAACATCCATCTGATTTCCCTACCCCATTGCTCCTGAGGAATTCATCAGGGTTCCTGTCAGCAGAATAATTACAAACAACGAAGCCCCCATTATTCCAAGCATTATTGAGATACATCCGGCTGAATCTGTTAATGCATCGCAGATGCTTTCATCACATATCGGTGCTCCAATAGCTGCGGCTAAACGAAAGGCTATCATTATAACAAAGACTTTAATAAATGGTATTACGAAAACCAGTCCCAAACCGATAACAGTAAGAATGCCTGCAATATTGCTTACTGCAGCTGTACAGAGGAGTATAGCCTCTGCAGCATCTGTCATGTACTTTCCGGCCACAGGAATGAAGGTTCCGATAGCAAATCTGGTTGTTTTTACGGTTACTGCATCTATTGAAGAGCCGGCAATCTTTTGTATGGACATAAATATTGAGAACATTAATGTTATTGCTCCGGTAATCCATACTGCACAGCTTCTTAAAAGCTTGGCCAAAGTATTTAGTTTGAAACGCTCAGATACGCTGTCTACCAAAAAGAGGATCCCCGCCATCACTGTTAATGGCAGAAGAACAGTTTTAAAAATTTGGCATGCAATATTTACTCCCACAAGCATCAATGGTTGCATGGCTGTAACAGTAACAATTCTCCCTGAAGCAGCCATAAGGGCAATAAGGGCAGGCATTACAAGAGATGCAACATACTGCATGGTTTCAATGGTGGTTTTTGCAATATCCACAACACTGCCAAAACTCACAGCCGCAACAATTATTAATATGCCGTTAACCCCCAGTTTTGCCACTTCATTGGGTATTCCGTTTTCCAAAGGCTGCAATGCTCGAATAACCGCTCCCAATAGCATTATGGCCAATAACTGAATAATAAGCACAAGGTTTACCCTTATTTCTTTGCCCAGGACAGCATTAAGTATTTTGGGAAGACCTTCTAAGCTATCAAGGGGCTTTCCTTTAAGGGCATTTCTTATTATTTCTTCTGAGTTTAGATTATAGGCTTTTGATATTTGTGATTTACTCAGTGCCTTGTCGATTGTATCTTTAACAGTCTTTATCTCGCTGATCTTTAGTTTTTCCTCAATAATATCCTCGTATAACGTCCCTTCTGCGCCTGTATCTGTATAGGCCGCCACAGGAGTTGAAGCAAGGAGTACTGTAAGGAATACAATAATTGAAAGCTGAATTTTCGTTCTGTATATCACAACGTATCTCTCTCCTTCTTCTTATGACTGCAGGAAGCTGCTATCGGGAGTAATCACCAGCCTGTCTGACGGCGTTTTAAGCAGAGTATGGAGCGGCAAGCCGGCAGGAATTTGTCTATATAATGCTGGAAATAATATGTATCAGCGATGTTACAACAGGTACTGCCACCACAAGCATCATAATCTTTCCGACTGTTTCAATTTTGCTGGCTATGGCTTTCTGACCCACATCCTTACATACGTCCACCGAAAACTGTGTTATGTAAGCCATTCCCGTAATTTTCAAAACCGGAACCAATAGTTTTGCGTCAATCCCGGAGCTGCTGATTGTATCTTCCAGGGCTTTTATGATTGTACCGGCTTTTCCAAAGGCTATCATCAGAGCTATTACCCCGAATATAAGCCCCAGCATAATTCCCAGCTCGGGATTTTTATCCGATATGATTACTACAAAAATGGCTGCAATAATCCCTAATATCGCTATTCGAACAAGCTCTGCTTCCATAGGCTTAATATTCCTTTCAAAAACCAAATAAGGCTTTAACCGTATCAAACAGTTTGACAATTTCTTTTGCCACCATCAATAAAACCACCACTACAGCGGCTAATGTGGTCATCATGGCCATCTCCTCACGACCAGACTTAGTAAGCACTACATTCAAAATAGATACCAGAATGCCAATGGCCGCAATCTTAAAAATCAAATCCACATTCATGCAAGTATCCCCTTAAAACAAGACTAATAATGGCTTTATCCACAATACACCCACACTTAATCAGACTGTGCAAAAGCTACCTGTTTCATATAAATCATGCCTATATGATGGCAGTCACCTGTAATGTTTAGTCTCACCGCTTAGCAAAGTTTTTTTAATCGAATATTAAACTACAGAAACAAAATTACCACTGCCGCTCCGCTAAGGATCCCCAGGTTTCTGTATAACCTTCCTTTTGTTTTTATGGCTTCTGCGGCTCTTCTCTCCAGCATTTCCAGGTTCTCTTTTTCCAAATCCAATACTGATTCCTGATTCTCTCTGTCAGACTTGCCCAACATTTCTCCGAAATCAGAAAGCACCTGCCAATCCGACTCTTCCAAAGGAATGCTGTCTCTGTTTTTTCTGGTTACCATTTTCCAGGCCTCCCCTGCATCAATATGCTGCTGTTGCATTATAACCCCGCATTCAGTAAAAATATCCGACCATACCCCGCTAATAGGCTCTTTCCCGACATTTTCAAAAGCTAAAAAAAGCGGTATACCCAAACCGCAGATTTGGTTTCTAAGATTAAGTAGGATTTCTATGAGTTTTGCCAGCGCACGCTGTCTCTCGGCAAGCCTGGATGACATTTTCATTCCCGTAGCTGCGCATCCTGAAAAAACCATCAGACATCCAATAATCTTTAGCCATACCGCTATGTTCATCACCATTTACGCTTATCACCCTTGTCCATCGTTTTCCGTTTTCCATCCCGAGAAGGACTATCCTCTCAAATCCATCTTTTGCAGCCAGTTGTCCGACTCCCAACCTTCTTTTGAAATCTTCAAGGCCGAATGCATGGGCGGTGGCAATTATTCTTACTCCGGCATTCCATGCCATCTGTATTGCATCTGCATCCTCCTTTGCGCCCAGTTCGTCCACAATAATGACCTGGGGAGCCATGCCTCTGAGCATAATTTCAATTCCCTGGCTTTTCCGGCAGCCGTCCAGTACATCGGTTCTTGGTCCCAAATCATTTTGAGGCACTCCCCTGAAGCTGGCAGCCAGCTCAGAGCGTTCATCTATAACTGCGGTTCTTAGTCCCTTAAATCTGTTATTATCAAGTCCCTGGCTTATCAGGCGGCATAAGTCTCTTAGAATAGTGGTTTTACCACAACCGGGAGGCGACAGAATCAATGTGTTGTAAATATCCTGTCTATTTCTTATCAGCTGTTGAAATATGTCTTGAGCACAACCTTCCACCTGCCTTGAAAACCTTATATTGATCGAAGAAATGTCTTTAATGGCTTTTATTCTGTTCCCCTCATATACTACCGTGCCACAGATACCGGCTCTATGACCTCCCTTTAAGGTAATAAATCCCCTTATGATTTCGTCCTGGTAAGCATATATTGACTGCTCACATAAAAGAAGAAATAAAGAATTAACTTCTTTAGCCGTGATATTCAGCGCTGATTCATGACTATGCAACAAAACACCTTCCTGGCTGATAAAGTAATCGCATCCAGAAAACACTCCCATAAGAGGAAGTCCGCTCCGAATTCTTATTTCTTCCAGATATTTTGTGTAATCACTTCTAATTCCCTTAACAGCTTTCCTGATTCTGTCGGGAAAATATGTTGAAAGCAACATATCAAGGCCTTCTATTCTGTTGTTTTGCTGCCCCATAAAAAACCTCCATCCGGAAAAGGACATGCTTAAATGTATGCCATAAAGCTTTCCGATATACCAAAAAGGAGCCAAATTGAAAGTCTTACCTTCAACTTTGGCTCCTTGCTTTTATTATTGATGATTTTATTGATGTTTAGTTATAGGAAATAGCGTCATAAACCCGTTCGTTTTTTATAATGTTGTATTTAAACTCCAATCCCCAGCTTTCCAGGGCATTATTATAGAATTCCTGGCTGGCGTTATATTCCATTACACCTCTGACCTCATCTTTCACATCTTCAAATGCGGTTTTGTCTTCAATCTTTACCACATAAATGGAGTAGTCACCCTCCACAATATCGACATCTCCAGGTTTATTGTCAAAAACCCACTCTAAAACATTCCATTCCAGATAGTACTGAAACATGGAATTTTGACTGTATCTGATACTGGCCTTGCCTAAAGATTCCTGCCCATTACCGGTTTCTGAAGATGCAGATTTTTCCTCGGTATACTCTGCTATTATTTTATCTATCGGCTCTCCCTGCTTAATTTTACTCAAAGCCTCAGAAGCCTTTTCTTTCTTTTCGGCTATTTCCGCATCGGATAGGCTTTCGCCGTTTTCATTTGTTTTATACAGTATTATATAACTTATATCCGCACTGTCATACAGCTTTGGATCCTCGTTATATTCAGCCTTTACCTGCTCTTCTGTATAATCTTCCACTTCAAAATTCTCTTCGATATATCTACTCTTAAATTTATCTATAACATTAAATATTTCGTATATACTCTGGAGTTCTGAGACAGTTACTTTGTATGTCTCCTTGAACTGTTTATCAGTTAATTGGCTACGGATCGAATCTATTAATGATGCAACCTGCTGTTTTGTAGCGGCGTCAACCTTCAGCCCCATTTCCTGAGCCTTAATATATTGAATCATAAACTCTTTTGAATAATTCAGTGCCTCACGTTTGGCTGTTTCATACGGATCCTGACCATCGGCAATGGTTGTCCAGAATTTATCCTTTTCTTCCTGAGTAGTCAGACCTTCCTCGTATTCAGTAGCCGACAGCTGCTGCTGCAAGAAAAACTGATATACAGGTTTTGATATTCTCTGTCCGTTGACTGTGGCTACATAACTTCCCGAATCGATGAAATAATAAACCCCTATGGCAAGAAGCACAATGACAATCGTAACAATTATCCTTGTTATCCTTTTCTCCCGCTCGGTTTTTATTAGTTTTTTCTTTTGGGGCGTTTTAGCCTTTTTTATACCAACTTTCTTATCCATATGTTCCATCCTTTTTCTGTACATAAATACATGTCAGACATAATGTCCGACATTAATATGCTGACTGTATGGGCAATATACATTTATTATAAGTCTTTACGGNTCCAACTTCAATTTTTGTAGCACTTGTAATAGAATTTTAATATTTTCAATGACTTCATCAGGTTTCATTTTTTTGGCGCGGAGAGACAAATAAGGTTTTTTCCCTGCACTGAATAATAATTTGCCCTTCCACTGGTTCACCAGTTCCCCAATCTTATCTAACGGCAACTGGCTTTGTTGGGCAAAATTCAGCAGTACCGCCTCCTCCTTCTGCTTTATAGAGGAGAAACCAAGTTGTGCAGCCAGGTTTTTAATATATGCTATTTCGATAAGCTGATTGGTTTCCATGGGTATATCGCCATACCTGTCAATCAGTTCGTCTTTTATATCAAGAATATCTTCCTGTGTCTCAATGGTGGCAATAGTTCTGTACATGTCAATCCTTTGCTCTTCATCTTTGATGTAGGAAGCATCAATATATGCATTAGTCATAAGCTCTACCGTTGTATCTGCTGCTCTGCCGGTGATTGTCTCACCTTTAAGCTCGGTAACGGTTTCATCCAGCAGTTTCAAGTACATATCATACCCCACAGATTCCATGTGGCCGTGTTGCTCTGCCCCCAAAATATTTCCTGCACCTCTTATCTGCAGATCTCTCATGGCTATTTTGAAACCTGATCCAAACTCAGTAAATTCCCTTATTGCTCTTAACCGCTTTTCAGCAACCTCATTTAAAACCTTGTCCTTTTTATATGTTAAATATGCATATGCCAAGCGGTTTGACCTTCCAACTCTTCCCCGCAGCTGATAAAGCTGTGCAAGCCCTAACCTGTCTGAATCCTCTACAATAATGGTGTTTACATTCGGCATATCAATTCCTGACTCGATTATTGTAGTACATACCAATACGTCAAAATCTTTGTCTAAAAATGACTGGATGACTTTCTCCAGTTCTCTTTCCCCCATTTGTCCATGGGCATACCCAATCCTGGCTTCAGGTACCAGCGCCTGTAATTGCGCTACCTTTGAATGAATACCCCTGACTCTGTTAAATAGATAGAATACTTGCCCCCTCCGTGCCAGTTCACGGTTTATCGCATTTTGAATAATATCATCTCTTTGTTCAACAACATAGGTCTGAACTGGATATCTGTGTTCTGGAGGATCCTCCAGAGTACTTATATCCCTTATGCCTGTAAGGGACATGTTAAGCGTCCTTGGTATTGGTGTTGCTGAAAGGGTAAGTATATCCACCTTAGGGTATCGCAGTTTTATGGTTTCCTTATGCTCAACCCCAAACCGCTGTTCCTCATCTATTACCAGAAGCCCTAAATCCTTGAATTTTACTGATTCACCAAGTATCATATGAGTACCGACAATAATATCTATTCTTCCGCTTTTCAAATCCTTTATAATGGCTTTTTGTTCAGCACCGGTTCTGAATCTGCTCAGCATCTCGACTCTTATGGGAAACCCTGAAAACCTTTTTTTGAATGTTTCAAAATGCTGTGCCGCCAAAACTGTCGTGGGAACTAAGAATGCTACTTGCTTACTGTCCATGACCGCCTTGAAAGCCGCTCTGATTGCCACCTCAGTTTTTCCGTATCCCACATCACCACATAAGAGCCGATCCATAATAGTATCTGATTCCATATCAGCTTTTATCTCTGCAACGCATTTCAACTGGTCGGGAGTTTCCTCATACCCGAATGTTTCTTCAAATTGCTTTTGCCATACCGTATCGGGTGAAAAGGCATACCCTTTCGTATTCCGACGCTCTGCCTGTATCCTGATCAAATCGCCGGCCAAAACCCTTAATGATTCTTTTACCCGCGCCTTAACCTTTGTCCACTCAGTACCGCCAAGCTTGTTAAGTCTGGGTTCTTTCCCTTCAGCTCCTATATACTTTTGTATAAGATCCATACTGGTGGTGGGAATAAAAAGGGTGCCGCCATCCCTATAACTTATTTTAAGGTAATCCTTTCTGATTCCTTCAACCATCAACTGCTCAATACCGTTATATATTCCGATACCATGAGCCTGATGAACTACATAATCACCAACCTTTAAGTCAGTAAAGGAAGAAATACGCTTCCCTTTTACCCCCATTCTCTTTCTGGCTGGTCCGGGTTTAACTGCCGATAAATCACTTTCTGCAAGAATAACCAGTTTTTCATCTTTATATACAAAGCCGGTTTGTAAATGCCCATAAACAACCACTGTAGATATTCCTTCCGGCCACTCTCCATCGTAGCGGGCTTTGCTGGCTTTTACATCTTTTTCTCTTAATTCTTCAACAAATCTGTCTAATCTGTCCTTTGATGAGCACAGAAACGTCACACGATATCCGTCTTTTAACCACGTTTTTATATCATCGCCTATTAAATCCAGTCTGCCATTATATGGACTGATTCCGGAACCATGTATCTGAATTTTTTCTGTTTTGCCTTCTGTAAGATTATTATCTGTATCCAGTGATTCAAGGGTAATAATGCAGTTTTTTTCTGCTCTTTCAATAAGGGTATCAATATCGAAGAGCATGGAAAAGGTGTCTTTTAAAATCATTCCTTTTTCCATCAGTGTCTCACAGAGATTGCTCAAGGCCTCCTGCTCATTTTCCATGCGTTCCCTGGTTCTATGGGATTCCTCAAAAAAGACAAGATGTTTTTCTTTCAGATAGTCAAACACACTGGCTTTTTTCTCAATAAGATATGGGATGAATTTATCTACACCCGTAAAATAATGGCTGTCATGCAGCTTTTCTATATATCTCTCTATATTTTTGGTGAGGGTGGGACGAAGGTCAGCCGGGATAGCCGACAGAGTCTCATCAAGGGCTTTGTGTATTCTATGGGCGATAGCATTTATTTCAGACCTGGAATAGACTATTTCCCTTGCAGGATATATTTCAAGCTCTTCACAAAAGTCAACAGAACGCTGTGTTTCTTCAGAAAACCAGCGCATTGAATCTATTTCTATATCAAAAAATTCAATCCGGCAGGGCATGTCGCTGTTTACCGGATAAATATCCAGAATTCCTCCACGCTTTGCATACTGTCCGCGGCCTTCAACCTTTTCCTCCCTGTTATAGCCCAAAACCAGGAGTTTTTCTTCTAATGTATCCCAGTCAACAATATCACCGGGCTTAAGACTAATAAGTTTCTTTTCAAAATCTTCCGGCTCCATTACAAAGTGCATCAGTGCCTCAGCTGAGGTTACTATGAATTTATAATCGCCCTTTAGTATTCGGGCCAGCGAAGAAATCCTGTCCCGTGTCTGTTCAAAACTTCTGGCCTCCACATCATAAAGCATTATTTCACGGTTGGGCAAATAAATGACTTTATCATCTGTAAGGTAAGAAAAATCAAGATAGGCCTGTCTTGCCTGCATTTCATTCCATGCCACATACAAGCCCTTAGACCCTGATATTTCAGCTACCGCATTGGCCAAATGCCGTCTTTGAGAATCTGAAATACCATAAATAACGCTATTTAAGCCTTCTTGCGAAAGTTTTACAAGTCGGCTTATCTTTTGAGAATCCTTTATTGCATATGTTATAAGCTTCATAATAATAATCTTCTTGATATCATTGTATTAATCATGTTTTACAAAAATGATGACCGCTAAACCTATGGCTATTGAATAATACCCTGCATTATTCTCCAGAACGCATTATTGGGGTTTATGCCCAATATGTTTCTTGTTGTGAAGACCATGCTGCGAAAAATAGGATCTGCAAATGTCCTGATAAAAGTACTCAAAAAGTCGTTGGGTATCAGAACCACTATTGCAAAAAATGCAAGACCTATAAATGGCTCATAACGGGCAAACTTATAGAAAGCCTCTTCGGGAATAAAACCCGATAAAAGTCTGGAGCCGTCTAATGGTGGTACAGGTATCATATTAAATATTGCCAGATTTATGTTGACAGATACAAGTATATAGAAAAACAGTGCGATGTATATAAATACTTGCAGCATTCTTTCGGTTGTTATCGTAATTACGCCAACCTCCAGCAGCTTGGCAATAATTCCACCGGTGAATATACTTATAAAGCCCAGCAAAATATTAGACATAGGGCCAGCCATTGCCACCAGAACAGTACCCATACGGCGATCTTTCAGGTTACTGAAATTAACCGGGACTGGTTTAGCCCATCCAAAACCCACAGCATACATCATCAGCACCCCTATAAAATCTAAGTGTTTAAAAGGGTTCAAAGTTAATCTCCCGGCATTCTTTGCTGTGGGATCTCCTAATTTAAAAGCCACCCATCCATGAGCCAGCTCGTGAACAGGTAAAGCTATAAAAAGAATTGGTGTCATTAATAAAATATTCTGTAAGGATAAAAAATTCATATAAATTCCTTTAAATTATATCTGTTTCAATAAGTTTATTATCGGGCTGCTGAAAGCAATTATTCCTATTATAACAGAAATAATTGCGCTTACCAATACCGCTGCTGCGCTGATGTCTTTTACTTTTTTAGCTTGTTTGGAATATTCGGCTGTTACCATGTCGGTGAGCAATTCAATAGCAGTATTGAATAACTCAGAGGCAAAAACCAAGCCTATTGCAAATATCACTGCCAGCCAGCGGGGGGTATCAAGATTAAACAGTATCCCCAGAGCTATAACCATTATTGCCGCAACTACATGTGTTTTCATATTATGCTCGTCAGTAATGGCCTGACAAAATCCGTTAAAGGCATTCTTAAAGCTCTGGTCAATACTTTTATTCTTCATTTCCTGAAAAGCCCCATTTCGTTCAATATATCTTCCTGTAAAGAAAACATAAGTTTCTCATCAGCTTCAGTTTCGTGATCATATCCCAATAGATGCAGCACACCATGAACAGCCAAAAATGATAATTCCCTCTCAACTGAATGACCATAGCTTTGAGCTTGTTCAAAGGCTTTTTCCACCGATATAATTATATCGCCCAAAAATACCCGTCCCGAATCCGGGTCTGTATCGACCGGCTGTATTTGCGGCTTACCATTAAGATATTCAATTAAAGGAAAGGAAAGTACATCTGTGGCCTTGTCAATACCACGGTATTCCAGGTTCAGTTCTTTTATACTCTCATTATCTGTTAATGTAACAGATGCCTCACAAGGGTATGGAAAGTCCTCTTTTTTAACACAGAGTTTAACTGCCTTTTCAATCAGTCTTCTGATTTCACTTGATATCTCCTGTGATTTCAGTTGGTTATATATTGTCAGCTTCATTTACTTTATCCTTTCCGGGCATTTTATTTTCTAAGGAGTATTATAAATACTGTCATCAAGCTCTACCAGGCTCTTTTTCTTTTCCAGTTCAGGGTACTCGGGACGTTCATGATAAACACCGCTGAGGACCTGCATGAAACTGTCGGCTATGATACTCAGATCCTTTAAAGTTAAATCGCAGCGGTTTAGTTGTTCATCATCCAGCTTGTCCTTAATAATTTTCCTCACCAGCCCCTCGGTTTTTCCGGGAGTCTTTTCCGGCATAGAGCGTACAGCTGCTTCAACCGAATCGGCCAGCATTACTACCGCAGCTTCTCGGGTGTCAGGTACCGGACCTTCATAGCGGAAATTCTCTTCTTTGAGTTCATCTGTTTTATCCGTTTGTAATGCCTTATGATAGAAATAAGCAACTAATGTATTACCATGATGCTGGGTTATAATATTTCTGATTATTTTTGGCAAATGATACTTAGCTGCTAGTTCTTCACCGTCCTTGGTATGGGATGTAATAACAAGGGTGCTTAGGTTTGGGGTAAGTTTATCATGAGGGTTGTCCGACATTTGATTTTCTTTAAAAAAGTATGGACGCTTTAATTTACCTACATCATGGAAATATGCGCCTACTCTTGCCAAAAGAGCATTGCCTCCAATTTCACGTGTAGCTACCTCAGCTAAATTTCCCACCATAAGGCTATGATGGTATGTGCCGGGAGCCTCCATTAAAAGGCGTTTTAATAGCGGGTGATTAGGGTCTGCTAATTCCAGGAGCTTTAACGGTGTTACCACGTTAAAGGTAGTCTCCAGAAAAGGCAAGAGACCAATTGCCAGAATGATGGATAAAAGGCCGTTAACAAATGCAAGACCTCCGTCATTTAAGAGAGTCTCCAGACTCTTCTTTTCCATTAAACCTACCAAGATTATAACCAATGCATTTAAGCAACCTAAAGCAAAGCCTGTCATGGATATTTTTCTTCTCTGAGTGGCATTTGCAGTAAAAAAGGCGGCAAAGGAGCCTCCTAATATAGACATAATCATAAATTCAATGTTTCCGCCCACCATAAGCGAAAAGCTGAAGGTAAGAAGTATATTTATAGTAATGGCCGACTCTATACCTAAGAAAATGGCTATCAATACCGGCGCTATAAAAATCGGAATAATAAAATAAGACAAATCAGGCACAAATTCACGTATAACCCAGGCAAATAAACTTGTAATAAGCATGGAAACGCATATTAGAAAAACTGAATTGCGATTAAAATAAACCTTTGGCTGAAAGTTTTTGAGATACATAAAAGCACTGATAAATAATAACAAAATAATTATAAAAACTGCTATAAAGAGAAGATAATCAGGCTTTCCCTCACTGTCTATGTAATTGATCTCCTTTAAAACTTCATATTTATCTTCTGTTACCACATCATCCTTGCTTATTATTCTCTCGTCCTTATAAATAATAACAGGATTCTCCTTGATGTAGTTCTCGATATACGTATCACGCTGGGCTTTTGTGGCTTCTTCATCAATACGGCTGTTAGGTTTGATTACCTTCTGCAGGACATCTGCTGCAATTGGCTTAAAAGGCATGCCCGGATGGCTCTCACCTATAAATTCAAGCCCCCTTGATATCTCAATAGCCAGATTGTCTTCCATCAGTTTCTTTTTGGTCAGCTCAGGAATTATTGTCTTAATAACCGTATTTTTAAGATTCTGAAGACTTTCTTCGTCCTGCTCTGCCAGCATAAGTCTCAATATAGGCTCGTCCAGTTCGAAAAGAACCTCATATGCCCCTTCCTGGTCATATTCCTGTATTTTCTCATTAAGAGTCTGGTATTCAGTGTCCATTTTAATATCTGATATAAGCTTTTCCAGACCTTCGAAATACTCATACGCACCATTTAGCATATCACTGTTGGCATTTTCAATATCTATTATCACCGGTGCCAGTTTTGAAGCCTTTTCTTCTGCATTTTGCCTTGTCCTTATAGTATTTTCAATATCTCTGGGCGCTTGTATATCATACTGGGAGATATCTCCTACCTCCAGTTTATACTTTACAGGAGCTGCTTCGTATGCGACTATTGTCGATAATATCAGCCAGGTAAGAGTCAATACAATGATCCTTTGAAATGAATTGCTTTTCAGCAGCTTAAAAAACTTAACCTCTTTTTTTTTCCTGACCTTTTTTGCCATTACAAGCCCCTCCCTTTTGAATCATTATCATAGGCTTTAATGATACGCTGGACAAGCTCGTGCCTCACTACATCCCGCTCGGTTAAATACACAAATGATACCCCATCAACGTTTTTCAGAATTCTTCTGGCCTCATTGAGACCCGACCTGCCTCCCGGAAGGTCTATCTGAGTGATATCACCAGTGATAACCATCCTGGAGCCTATACCCATTCGTGTAAGAAACATTTTCATCTGCTCCGGTGTTGTATTCTGCGCCTCATCCAGGATTATAAAAGAATCATCGAGTGTTCTTCCCCGCATATATGCTAAAGGTGCAACTTCAATAATGCCTTTTTCAAGGTTACTATGATAGGTTTCGGGACCCATGATCTGATAAAGAGCGTCGTATAATGGACGCAAATATGGATCTACCTTATTCTGAAGGTCACCGGGAAGGAATCCTAAGCGTTCACCGGCTTCTACTGCAGGCCGAGTCAGAATAATACGGCTTACCAGTTTTTTTCTGAACGCCATAACAGCAAGAGCAACTGCGAGAAATGTCTTGCCTGTGCCTGCCGGTCCTATGCCGAAAACAATAGGGGTTTTACGCATAGCTTCCACATATTTTTTCTGGCCTAAGGTTTTTGACTTAATAGGTTTGCCTCTGTAGGTTACACATATTTCATCCAACAGAATATTCTCATTGCTGAACCGCTCCTCCTCGGTTAATTCCAGAAGATAGCGTACATTTTGTTCTGTAATGTTGTCTCCGCTTTTTGCTATAACCATTAGCTTATTCAGAATATCAACCGCAATATCTGCCCGGCTCTCAAAGCCGGCTATATGCAATTCATCATTTCTGGCAGTAATTTTAACATCCAGTCTGTCTTCAATCATTTTTATATTCTTATCATTTGTGCCGAACAGGTTTAAAGCAAAATCCGGTTCCGGTAAAGCTAATTGTCTTTCAACGACTGTATCCAAAGTTTTCTGCCCTTCTTCCGATAAGTTTTATTCCAGTACAGGCTCTAAGCCCGCAATATCTTCCTCACACTCAAATATTACTTGTATGTATATTGTACCATTTTCTCCCTCATACTGTTTAACCATCTCATCAACAACCATGCAGTCGGCAGGAATTCGTTTTCGTAAGTTTTCTTTTGCTGTTTCGACAGATACGTCAATTGCTTCATCCAATGTCAAATCTACTTTTTTTTCAACTATCTCAGAACTATTTTCAACAGTCAAGCCTATAGGCAGCTTTAGACCAAAAGGGCCTGTAATTGGTTTTTCAACTGTATCGGTTTCAAACATTTCATACGGCAAATTCCCACCGGAAATTTTAAGTCTGCTGTCCAGAAATCTAAGATAAACAGTTTTATGGATGTTACCGGTTTTCAGTCTCCGGGTGTATATCATTGATACAGGCAAGGATTCTTCATACCATGTTCTCGCAATAATCTTTCCCAGAGCATGGACATCCCGGGTTCCGAATTCCGGATTTTTACTCTCAAGTTTGCCCGATACAAGTACCTGACCTTTTTTAACTGTTTCTCCTTCCTTTATCAGCGGCCTGCCCGCATATACCTCCATGCTTTTGACCAAACCGTCTCTTTCGGCAACAATATTAAATGACTCATTATTTTTAATCAAAACCGGTGGCTCTATACTGTCCTTAATTGTAATAAAGAGCTTTACGCCCTTAATCTCCACTCCGACCCATGCTGCCTGATCAACATTGAGAGCTATTTTGGTGGCTATGTTTTTGGGATTCAGTTTCAGCTTGAAACTGCCTCTTCCTATATTATCCAAAATTAAAACATTCATAACCTGCGGAATAATCTCCGGCTTACAACCAATTATTTCGATATCCCAGATGATGGACACCGAAAGCATTAAGCAGGCAGAAAAAATAATTAATCCCAGCTTAAAGCCCTTTCTTCTTTTAAAACGATACAAAAAAAAGGGTAATCCGCATCTTTTCTTTATGTGGACTCTGCATCCGGATTTTTTTGCTGCCGGCCGCATCAGGCGAAACCCCCGAATACTCGCTTTCATTGAAGCTGAATCCGCATCGTCTCTGACTATATCCCATAAAAGTATCTGACGCCTTGAACATATGTTTATAAAGCGTTCTATGCTTCTGCCGGTAACTATAATAATAACATATCCCCTTATATAATTCCATAAATGCACCAAAAACATAATATAACCAACTCTCTTTTAGGCATCATAATCAATGTTTGAAATTTTACCGCCAATAATGATTTCCTCATTGGTTATCTCCCTGATGTTTAACCCTTCCCCCGTAACTTTTATTACTCCGTTATAAGTATTGATTCTTAACATATCGTTCTGAAAATCCATAATTCCCTTAAAATTTTCAATCAGTACTTCTCCCCTGCCTATTGCAGTAACTTTCGGACGATTCCCGCATATCTCCCCCGGTATCTCAAACAGACGTGCCAGTTTCTCTCCCAGGCTTTCCCCGGGTTCCTTATTGTTATCCCTGGCACCTTTTAATCTGTAAATACCTCTTTTCATCAGCCCTCACCTCTTGCAATCTTTTCCAGCTCAAAAACGTCTCCGAATTCGTACCCAGCCGATCTGGCGTATTCAATAATCGAATTCAGTGCCTCACAATTATCCTTTGACACCGCATGCAAAAGCATAATCTCTCCATTATGAAGATTCTCAGTTACTTTTTTGAATGCATATTCCCATCCTCTTTGACGGTCCACCGCCCAGTCATCATAGGCAAAGCTCCAGAAAACATTTATATATCCCAGGTTTGAGGTGACTTCCAATGATTTTTCGCTGTACTCTCCTTTTGGCGGTCTTAAAAAAATCATATTCTTACCGTATTTCTGATAAAAGCGTCGGTCCAGTCCCACAACCTCATCTTCAATTCCCTTTTCATCCAATAAAGGAAGACTCTTATGATTAACGGTATGATTGCCTATGGCATGCCCTTCATCCAGCATCCGCTGAACCAGTTCATCCTCCTTATCCAGATATGGCCCGGTAATAAAGAATATTGCATTAACTTTGTTTTCAAAAAGTATATCTAAAATCTTGCTTGTATACCCGTTTTCATAACCCTCATCGAAGGTAAGGTATATGGTTTTCTTACTCGTATCAGCAAGATATATGGAATTATGCCGTGCAAGTATTTCGGGTGCTCCCGGATCAGCCCTGGGCAGCTCACCATTCTTACCCCTGGTAATTCCCCAGCTTCTTAGCCCTGTATACCGGTCATTTATACCCGACGCATGAGTATCTCTTTTTGTGTCGGAATCTTCCACAGATAAAGCTCCTGTCAATTCTTCGGAAAAAGTTAAGGCCGATATATCAGGAAGCTGTGGTATAGCCAGTAGGCATACCGTTATTATAGTCAATATGCCTAAAACAAAAAAACTGAAATATTTGTATATCTTTTCCACCGTCAATCACCAAAATAAAAAGAGCCATTACTATTAAATGACTCTTATCTCCTACCACCATTATATTACATGCGGACAGGCTAAAATTACTGAGAGGGCAAAAACAGTTTGTTCATTATTACTGTACCACCGGGGTAAGCCTGTCAATTTTTAGATATTCTTCCCGCACTGCAGGAATAACAACATTCTCTTCTTTTTTTAAGGAGGTTTTAAACTCAAAATATTGAAACTTTTCAAGCACTCCTCCTAAAAGTTTCAGGGATCTTTCCATATTATCTGCATGGCCGATGGCCTTTATAGTATATGGCGGGACCAGCTGGTTCCCGTTTACCATAATATAATCTCCGGCTTTTCGTATCTCACTCATTGCAACTATTCTCTCATCATTTACTGAAATAGCCTGAACGTCACTTGCTTTAAGTTCATTAATCAATTCTTCGATATGCCGGTCTTCAACCGTTTTCAGACCGCTGGCTTCTATTGTTATTATCAGACCTGCACCCTTGACGGTTTCCAGCCCTGCTTTTATCCGGGCTGCCAGAACTTGTTGCTCCAGAGCTTCAACATTTTCCTTTACACCCATTTCGCCGGCCTTAAAGGTATCTACCTCCCTCTGGAGTTCTTGAAGCCGTTGCTTTAGGTTTTCATTATTGTTCTTTTCTATCAGGAGTTCCTCGATTATCTCGCTTACGTTTTTCTTCTCATATTGGGCCAGCACCTGGTTCATTTTAACGCTTCTATACTGCCATGCAACTATAATACCCAAAACAAGGCATACAGCTGTAAGTGAAATTGTTTTGAAAATCTTCACTATTTAACCACCTCCAATCCTTTTAACAAGTTTTCCAAAGTGCTGTACATCCTAAATCGGTTGATAACAATTTCCTCCTGCTTTTCTACGTCTATTCTTATATTGGTCAGGCGCATAAAAGCTACCTGGGGCATATTCTCTATTGCATCATATAAAATATCCGGATCTCCGATTGCCTCTATAACATACGGCGGGGGATATCTGCTCTCGTTGACTATAATGGTAGGGCCGGCACAGACAGGCCTTGTGTTGAGCATTACACGTTCACCGTTTACCGATATTGCCTGAGCACCGTTTGCCTTCAACTCGTCTAAAATATCATTTATATTGTTGTCATGTATAATATATTCATTAATGTCCAGCTCGCCCTTTGCTGGAGCATCTTCCATTGTAATTACAACTCCTTTGCCGCTGACTGCAGTTAAACCTGCCCTTAAATATTCATAATCCTTCATCTTTAACAACTCATTAATTTGCTGATTGTTCAGGGTATCTCCTATGTTTCTCCAGAGCATATCCCGTTCAGCCTCTAAATTTGCAAGCTGCTCCATCAGCTTTGCATTTTCACTTTTTTCAAGTTCAAGTTGTGCAGCAAGTTCCTTGGCAGATGCGCCATTTTTAGGCTCAGCCAAAATAATACCTTTGAATTGAAGATTAATCAGAAGTCCAAATATAAAAAATAATAAAAATGTTATGGCACGAATGCCTCTGTTCATTCAGATCCTGCCTTTCATAAAAAACAAATAAACTCCTAAATCCTCACTGTTTTTATATCAAGGTGTCTATTTATCAGTCACCGGCCTGTACTGCAGGGCGGGATATCATTATTTCCTCACTATGCTTAAAAACCTCTGGCTTGATAGCTGTATGGGCCTATTGGCTTAATTTGCTAATTCTAGCTTTATGGTTAATCTTCACACATTTTTTTGAAAGTGTCCTCATCTATAATATTAACCCCAAGTTGTACCGCCTTGTCAAGTTTACTTCCTGCCCCCTCACCTGCCAAAACATAGGATGTTTTTTTGGAAACGCTTCCTGATACCTTTCCGCCTCTTTTTTCAATGAGTTCAGTGGCCTTCGCTCTTGAATATGTGGGCAATGTTCCGGTAAGTACAAAGGTAAGACCGGTAAATGCTCCCGTTTTCTGCCCCTGCACTTTTGATTCCATATTGACACCGTATTCTTTTAACAGATTAATGGTATGAATAGTCTGCTCCTGGTTTAAAAAACTCTCCAGGCTTTTTGCCATCTTCTCGCCAAATTCCTCTACTTTTTGAATTTCATCGCTGGCAGCAGCCATCAGGGCATCCATAGTCTTGAAATACCCAGCCGCAAGCTGAGCAGCTCTCTTGCCTATATAGCGGGCACCGAGGCCAAAAAGCAGTTTGCTTAAATCATTTTCTTTGGATTTTTCTATAGAAAGCAGCAGGTTTTCCACCGATTTCTCTCCCATCCGTTCAAGAGCAACCAATTCTTCCCTTTTATCCTTTAAAGTATATAAATCAGGAATCCCGGCAATTAAACCTTTATCTAAAAGCATCTCAATGAGAGCCGGACCCAAACCCTCAATATTCATGGCATCACGGGAAACAAAATGCAGCACACTTCTAAAAAGTCTGGCAGGACATTCGATGCCTGTACAGCGGGTAACAGCCTCCTGTTCTTCTCTTACGGCAGGAGCACCGCACACCGGGCAATATTCAGGCATTTTAAACGGAACTGTGTTTTCGGGTCTTGCCGAAAAATCCACGCCTAAAACCTCTGGAATAATTTCCCCGGCTTTTCTGACCAATACGGTATCACCTATACGAATATCCCTTTCTTTTATATAATCTTCGTTATGAAGGGTAGCCCGTGATACAGTAGTGCCGGCAAGTCTGACCGGCTCTAATACTGCATTTGGTGTTAAGGCACCGGTACGTCCTACCTGGATAATGATGTCCTTCAACAAAGTCTTTTTCTCTTCGGGAGGATATTTATAAGCTAATGCCCATCTTGGAGCTTTACTGGTAGAACCCAACAGTTCTCTTAATGGTAAACTGTCTACTTTTACCACAGCGCCATCGGTTTCAAAAGGCAGATTCCCTCTTTCTTCTCCGATTCTATGTATTTCATTTATTACTTCTTCAATAGTTTTGCATACTTTGAAATTCGGACTGATTTTGAAACCCAGCTTTTTCAAAAAATTCAGAGCTTCAGAATGAGTTTTAAATGATATCCCCTCTGCCCTTTGTATATTAAAAACAAAAATGTCCAGTTTTCTTGATGCAGTAACTGAAGGGTCCAGCTGCCTTAAAGACCCCGCCGCCGCATTTCGGGGGTTGGCAAAGAGCTTTTGTTCCATTGCTTCCTGTCTCTCATTTAAATCAAGGAAATCTTTCTTCGCCATAAAAACCTCACCCCGGACTTCAATGTAGGGTAAAGTCATACCCTGGGGGATAGAGAGCTTTAACGGTATGGATCTTATAGTTTTAAGATTATTTGTTACATCTTCTCCAATTACGCCATCACCACGGGTGGAACCTCTCTTAAAAAAACCGTTTTCATATTCCAGAGATACAGAAAGCCCATCAATTTTCTTCTCAACAATATATTCAACAGAATAGTTTCCTATTGCATCTTTGACGCGGCGGTCAAAAGCATAAAGCTCTTCTTCGGAAAAGGCATCATTTAAACTTTCCATCTTAACTTCATGAACAACTTTTGTAAAAGCATCTGCAGCCTGTCCTCCCACTCTCTGGGTAGGCGAATCAGCTGTAATCAAATGAGGGTTTTCCTCCTCCAGATCCAAAAGCTCCTGGTAAAGTTTATCATATTCATAGTCCTGAATCTCAGGATTATCTTCAATATAGTACTTGTGATTATGGTAGTTAATAAGTTCCCTTAATTCAACTATTCTTTTTTCAATATCCATTTAATTGTCACTCTCCGGTTTCCTTAAATACATACATTTCACCGTCATGTTTGAAAACACCTATCTCTTCCATTGCAGCCACAATTCCATCTGCAATTCCACCAGCAGTTTTTTCTCTGAATTCCTGTGAATTCAGTCTGTCATTGTCCTCTTTATTTGTTATATAGGCTGTTTCAATTAAAACCGCCGGCATTGTTGTATTTCTTACGACTGCAAGTCTTCTTTCGCCTTCCATAAATCTGAAGGTGATACCGTTTGCTGCCGTAATCGAATCCCTCATAATTTCCGCAAAGCGTTGCTGTGTGAAATCGGTATAGACCTCCTGCTTGTCTTCAAAATAGTAAATCTCCATACCGTTGACACTGGCTGCCCCTTTAAACTTCAGGTCATATGCATTTACGTGAATACTTACAAAAAGAGAGGCTTTTTGTTCGTTAGCAAAACTCCAGCGTGCCACCAGATCTTCTTCGCTATGCTGAACCGGCCGCATGTCATCTTCTCTCGTAAGAATGACGTTTATCCCTTTTTCGATAAGAATAGACTCAACTTTTTTCGCAATATCCAGAACAATATCCTTTTCATACAAACCATCAATATATGGTGAAACTGTTCCGCCATCCAGATCTCCGTGACCGGGATCCAGCATTACCAAAAAGGGTTCCATGACTTTGCCTTCCGGGACAGGATACGGGGTAGGAGTTGGTTCCGGTGTAGGTGTAGGGGTGGAAACATCAATTGTTTCCTCGGGCTTTAATCCATCTTTATCATCACTGTTGCCTCTTACCTTAGCAAGTATAACAAGCACGGCTGTTATGGTAAGTAAGAAAACAAGAATTACAGCCATAAGCCGTGCGGTATTCTTTATTTTGTAACGTGGTCTGTAATTAGAAAACTTTAAAGAAGAATTTTTCATTATGTGACACTCCATTAATTTCTGTATAACTAATAATACACTAATTTTTTAATAAAAAATAGTGGTAATGATAACGGAGTTTCTTTTCATGGAGAATGTTACTGAATAAATCTATCAACATCTTCTGGCCCTATGTTCTCATGCAATGCCATGTTGATTCCATTTGCCACTAGTTTTGACAGATAATCAATTGTGTCATCAGTATCCTTTGGTGTAACCACCAGATTCCCGGAATAGGGCTCCAATAACTCTATTATCATACGATATTTTTCATCCCGGTCAATATTCATCAACATATTGTAAAATTCAGTACCTTGCCCCGCCTGCTTCATCATTTCATCCATAATAAGATCCAGGACATCGCTGGCCATGGTGGCAGCGTCTACTACTGTAGGTATACCAATTGCTACAACCGGTACTCCAAGGGATTCTTTATTAAGTGCCATTCTTTTATTTCCTACGCCGGACCCCGGAGCAATTCCGGTATTGGCCAATTGAATTGATGTATTAACTCTGCTCATACTTCTGGATGCCAATGCGTCAATAGCAATCACTAATGCAGGCTTTACATTATCCACTATCCCCTTTATGATATGGCCTGTTTCGATTCCCGTTATCCCGAGAACCCCCGGTGATATTGCACAAACAGGCCGCTCAGTCTCATCTATCTCTTTTGGAAGGTATTCATATATATGCCTGGTCACCAGCACCGACTGTGCTACTTTTGGACCCAAAGCATCAGCTGTTACATTCCAGTTTCCCAAACCTACAATTAAAACCGTATCATTTTTATTCAAGTGAATAAGTCTTTCCAATTCCCTTGCCAGCATCCGGCAGGCTTTCTCATATAAATCCCTGCTTCTTTCATTCACCATTGGAATGTCCATAGTTATATAGCTTCCAATGGGTTTCCCCACCTTCTGCTCTCCCTCAGGTGTATCCACATGGACTCTGGTAATTGCTACGTCATTATCACCGTCTTTTTCAATTCTTATTCCTTCACCAAGGCCGCCATGCTGGACCCTGGTCTGTGTACCTGCTCCGACAACCCTTGATTCATCAGCCATATCGGTTCTTATAACACGTTTATACTTATCCATAATTAACCTCCGATTTTTTAATCAAGTCCTATTATTGACAAAACCGGAGGATTCATTCAGATTATGAGCTGGAAATCAGGTATGGGCAACAAAAAACGCAGCTATCGTATACTTAAGAATATGCGAACAAGTTGGTGCCTGTAGAGTGAGTCAAATGCGCCGCTCCGTGAATCCATCAATTTGGAGGTGAGAGGTGCGAGGTTGGAGGTAAGAAAATGTATATAAAGAATATAAGCAAATATCTCACTTCTCACATCCCATCTCTCACATCACGTTATTGTCATCCTGAGCGCAGGGAAATGGTATAATGTTTTTGGACAGGTCTTTAAATGACTAAGGTAAAGGAGAAATCATTATGCCAAAAAGTAAAAGAAGAACATACACAAAAGAAT
>JGI24709J26583_10000384_pt1 | contig 37216 bp, 36 predicted proteins | sample BioPla2DNA1_FD_26583 | JGI IMG/M metagenome (IMG submission 26583) | reverse complement strand
ATTGGTGCTATCGACTTACCAAAATAAACGAAAAAACGGCATAGCCGAATATCAACGACTATGCCGAATTTTTTAGGAATTATAAATCCCTATCTGACCGCCCCTAATGTGGCCCATTTAAATAAAGCAATGTAATCCCACTACCTAAGAGACGGGTTTCATATGCTATCGTACTATATTATAAAGCATATTCTTTAGTGACGTAATCAGGGATATCCTTTATATTTCCACTAATTGAAAATACAAACCTTATCTTAAAATTATTATTAATCTCCTTTATTTTTTCAAAAAAGGTTTCATAATCGGGGTTTTCTCCTACAATTAAATCCAGTCTATCTACATAAATGGCAACGATATCATAATTTGCAGCCACTAAACCTCCGATAAATCCATAAAACGAACTACTGTCATTAACAGGAAAGTCAGAAATATTGACAAATCGTACTTCATGTCTAAGTTTAGTAACAAGTTCATCACTTGTATCGATGAAAACAATAGTTCCTTTACTGTCGTCTATTATGCTATGAACATCTTCGATTAAATACCTTGTTTTACCGACACCTTTTGTTCCATATAAAACCTTTATCATAGGAAATCTTCCTTTCCAAGTAATTATATTTTATTCTTCTTCATCATTATTCCGTGTATTATTATTGTCTTTATTCATTTCCATCTTTGATATGGATATTTCATAGGCTGTGCGTTCTTCAATATTATCATCAGAAATTTTCTTTTGGTATTTCCTACTTTGTACTCTTCCCCATACCTTAATGTTATCGCCTACTTTTAAGTGACTTGCAAAACGAGCATTACGTCCCCATGCAATGCACGGAATATAGTCAGATTTATTGTACGCTCGGTTGACAGCAAGAAGTATATCTGCAATTTCACGTCCAAATGGTGTTGTTCTATAAATGGGTTTTTTGCATATAAAACCATTTAAGTAAATACTATTTGGCATTTTCACCTCTTCCATGGAATCAATGATTACAATGTCACGGGCAAAAACTAATAACATGAGTTTATGATTTGAGTCACTACTATAGTTATTGTAACTTCTGAATTGTCCTTCTATTGTTATCACTTTACCCTCTTCTAGTATTTCCAAAGGTAAAAGTCTTTCAGAAAACATGACAGGAATATAATCATATGTATCACTAAGTCTAGGTACTTCAACGTTAATAATATAAAATCCCTCTCCATAGATTTCATGGTTAAACTCAGGTTCAGATATGATTTTTCCAGATAAGTTTGTATAATTATTTTCCATATAACTACCGGGCATGGATACACCCCACTCCTCTCCGTCTTTCGTATCTAAATTAAATTCATCTCATGTTATGCTTATTCAAATTAACTTGTTTTTAGAAGTCCCTTTTTATTTTTAATCTTTTATCTCATGGAATAATATCTTGAAATAAAATATTAATTTATCTGTATATTCTAATGACCTCATTAATATAAATCGGCACTTTTCACTTAAATAAATAGGTATATCCATAAATCAAAAGCTCAAATTCAATAATTTACCTTTATTATATATTCAGACAAAAGCTTTATCAACTTTTTTCGGTTTTTTATCATAATTTTAGACTATAAAATATGTAATATTGTATAATATCCATNTATCCACAAATAAATTGCTAACAAGAACTAATAAGTATGCGGTATAGTAAATAGAAAAACGTTTAATATAATTTAACTGATATTATTTGAGATTGGATGAACATGATACAAGGTTATATAAAATAACCTTCATTCGAATTCGGTTATTTTATCATTTATTTTGTTTAAATTGATATCATGAAGAACTGCGAAAGAGGCAGCTACTAAAACATTGTAAGGATCTCTTATACTATTTTCAAAACTCATAACATATTCCTGGGGTTCAACTTTTTTCCCATTAGCTGAAATAAGACTAGACGTTATACAGCATAAAAACTGACCACTAATTGATGGCTCCCCGGTACTTGATGTTGTAATAATTGACTCCTTATTAAACCCATATCCTAGCACCCTATAACCCTCAATACTTGTAAATTGAGAAGTCTTAACTATATCGTTGTTTAGAATGACTGTTAATTCATCTGAGGTACTTTTAGTATCATTACGTAGTTGAGACAAAACTACATTCCATTCATAATAATCATTTACAATCAAAGTATCTAAGACCAGATCTTTTATTGCTGCCTCAAGATCTTTTGGTTTGATTTTAATCATTAATATGTCTGTTCCAACTTGATTTAGCGCTGAACAGTAATCCTTCCACTTTTGTATATCTTTAAACCGATAGTCATACTCTGTAAAGCTAACTTTTTTATTTCCAACGCCTAAGAAATATTTAATTGTATCTAATATTTCCTGAGTATTTTTGCTTTCAACAATTCCTGTTATATGCATATAAATTCTCCTGGTATATTTGTGGTTTTCATTAGCGTTTATTAGCTTTATCAACATAATCTATAAAAACACAAACTCACCACTTTTCTTATTAAATACCCCATTTGAATTGTGTTAATTGAAATATACCATTTGATTTGCAATATAAAATTATTCAGGGCATTTTGCGAAACTGCTTACTCGCAAAAGCCTTTTTAAGAAAAGTAGCAAAGTACTATTATCTTTTGCAATAATTCTTTTCATATTCAAAAACTTAATATGGAGAATATTACTATACTTTTGAAATGTATGTCTTATCACTGTTTGCAGGGCGAAGCATGGTATTTAGTTCATCATAGTTTGATGATAACAACCATTTTTCAATATTATCCTCATCAATAATTACCGGCATACGATTATGTATTGACATTATTTTAGAGTTTGCTTCTGTGGTGAGAATTGTAAACGCAGGTAAAAGCACATTTTCGTTGTTCTTATCCTTGAAAAACCAATATAAACCTGCCATAAAGAAAAGCTTATTATCAATACTAATAAAATGCTTTATTTTCTTATTGTCCTGACTTTTCCATTCATAAAAACCAGTAGCAGGTATAAGACATCTGCGTTTTTGAAAAGGTGCTTTAAACATAGGTTTTTGGGATGCTGTTTCTGACCTTGCATTAATTATTAACCCTTTACCTTTCCATGACGGGAAACCCCACTTAACTGCATGTACTTCGTTANGAGCTTGGTCTTTACCAGGTGTAATAATTGGAACTGTGTCTCCCGGATATATTTCCCCATGCTTTTTCACTAAATACTGCTCATTTTCTGCAACAAGTTTTGCAAAATCATCTAATTCTTTTTCGGGAATATAAAAACGTCCACACATGAAAACAAGTCCTTTCGTATTATTACTAAAAGCAATTTAGTATTCTTCTACAAATTGAGCTATCAATTAGATTATATTCTTTTCTAGAATTTGGTTTAATTTACTGTCTTATCTTAACAAACATACTGCTATATATAGTAATTAACTAATTGGTAAATTATATAGACTACATATGACTNTTTTGATTATAATACAGACATTACCTCTGGGCAACAAAAATGTATATAGTTACACGAGATTTAGATTAATTTCGATAGTAAAGTACCTCTCTGCTATGGTTTACACATCCGACATGGAAACGCTCCCTTAATAGCACATTCTTCACGACTATCAAAAATTTCATCCTTAGATATTACTAGCGGGCATAGTTCACGATGATAATAATCTAAACCATTATCATCCTGTTGTATGTAATAGTGATTTTTCCTAACAACTCGTGCAGCTCCTAGTGCATAGCTATTTAATTTTTCTCCAGATGTTCCAATTGGGATGCCTTGAATAAATGACAAAAAACCTATGTCCTCGATATTGTTATGCCAGTCGTCATCAGATATTATGGGTGGACAAAAATTGTATGTAATGCCAAAAAGTCTTGCGTATTTATTGTGTTCGTTTATTTCAGCATTTACATCATTCTTNATGCATTCAACGATTGTTCTTTTTCTAACTTCTTCAAATAGTATATTGTCTTGTAGGATTTCATTGCTTGGTAGCGAGCTTCTAACTGTTTCACATTTGCCCTCAAAAAAACTATTGTCCACTGTATTAAGTACTTTAACATAATCGTCTAGCGTAAAAAGAAAAACATAACCGTCCTGTTCATATGCATATGACTTTTTCGGCTTCCATATCATTTCACTAATTTCTTCATGGCTACTGTTTTTGTATGTCTCCATAGAATAAATCCAAAACCCATCATAATCGATAAGGACAACAACTGGAATATATCCTTGCAATGTATATTGGGAAATATCATTATCTGTTAAGTTAAAATTTGTATACAGCGTATCAAAAAAAGCATCAAGAGCCTTATCACGTGAAATTGTTACTTTATCATTTTCTCCACGCGTAACCATGGCAATGGAAGCATCTTCAACTGCCGTATCGATATATTTATTAAGTACAATGCTTTGAAACTCTACACTTTGAAGATTATCTGATTTAATCCTAAACAAAAGCAAAAATGGTAATGTTATTAATATGAATATAATTGCAATATCAGTAATCTTCATCCCTAACCATTCCTCCGTAAGTCACTACAATACGATTTACTGGTAAATCTGACATTAGGAGCATTTGTTGTACTTTTGTCGCAGCCGTCTTATTTGTATTTATAACTTGAACAGAAAAAATATCGCCTTTAGATAGAAAGTAATAATTATCGCCAGAATGACTAAGACTGTCAGGTAGTAATGTTGACAGAATATCCTTAGTATAAGTAATATCGTAGTTCTTNTTGTAGTCATGTTGAAATGATGTCTTGTCGACAGGATCTAAATAGACTGGATCAATTGTAGTATGTTTATGTTCCATTGATACTTTGTATACATTACCGGTCATAGACAGGGCTTGACAATATTGCTTATACATAATTGGCGTGATGTATCCTAAGTTTCTTACAGAATCTACAAACTCACATGTTTCATTTAGCACTACAACCTTTGCGATATCATCCTGTCGAGTTAACATGTTCTCAATTGGGAATATAAAGAATAACATTAATGAAATGATCAATGCTATGATTTTGCTAATTGTATCAGACAATTCTTTNGCCTCCTATCTCTTTATATATTTAATCATTGTTATTTCACCGAATTCATTTAGTATATATTCAGTTGAATATATTGCATTATTGTCTATTAAACTGAAATCAAAGGTATCAGGACTTGTAGATTTAGTTACTGTAATAGTTCCAATCAATATATCTGTTTCAAGTCCATTTGTAATACTGCCAGTAATTGCTGCTCCTGATACCTGATTTGGAATAATTGCATTACTGTTGCTTTGATATACTGCACCCCTATCGGCTACATTAGAATTAACTATGTTTACTGTTTCAATATTCTTATCATATAGTATAAAAAANAGCGAAATAGCAAGTATTGAAGAAAACACAACACTAACAATAGATAGAGCCTTAGTTAAATTCTCTTCCAATGATTTCACCACCTAAATATATAAGACCCAAGTCAATTTGGATACATTCATNGAGTCAGGTAGAGATTTAACTCCACCCGACCAAAGAGACTAANATACTTCATCTTAACACCCTGATTTGTCTAGTACAGACATATCATANGAGGCCNAAAGAGATTAATANACTTCGTCTTAATCCATCGCTGCATTATTAAGGTCAACGTTCTATAGCAATTAAAACTCTTACTGCTGCGTAAAAACTAATGCAACAATAGTACCATTTTCATCACGAACAAGTTTTCCTAAAAAAACGCCATTTGGATTAACATACTTAGAGCTTTTCTCATCAATTGCAACAGAAATGTCGTCTGTTGCAGCACCAGTAATTTTTCCTACATCGCCTGTGACATTTACTGTGTTGATGTACCATACTCCTACTGTATGCTTTTTAGTTTCTACCTTTACACCTATATATTCATCTTCGAATTTTCTAATTACGTTTATTACTTCACTTCCACTTATCTCCATGTTATTGTACATTGTGTACTGTGATTCTGTCATATCCACATTAAGTTGATCCAACTTGCCAATAGCTGCAAGTGCAGTAGTTTGACCAGAGCGCATTAGTATGAAACCAATAGACACTACTATTAAAGTAATAACAACGCCAGCCCCTATTAAGACAGCTTTCAAAGAGTTTTCCATAATAATCTCTCCTTCCAAAATTTTAGATAATAGTTTTTATTTCCTCTGAAAAATCCATCAATTTTTTCGAGCTAATCATAATAAATGGACTTATGATATAAAGAATTATTGTAGCTCCCATAGGGATAAAAGCTATGAATTTTCCCCACATTCCTTTTTTATTCACCATTATTTCATTGTCTTGTTTTCTCTTTTCTTGATAATATTCTCTTTCGAGCCTAAGTTCATCAAAAGCTTCTTCAATTGTTATTTTGTCTGCTGCAGATATAAGGTTCTCTATTATTCTTACAAACGGCGGATATGGCTCATCTATAATTAGTTGTTCCATGGCTTGTCTGTCGCCATATTCAAAGTTATTTATACATTTTTGTATAGAAGGTTTAAATATATCTGAAAATTGCTCCAGCCAATTTAGAATATCTTCAACATGAATTCTTTCTATATGCATTAACATTAGAATTATTGTATGAAACTGCTTTGCTTCATCCTCCATACTCATTTTGAGTACACGCTCACGAAAAAGTAACATCCAGTATGGAATGTTATATGAAACACAGGCGACTACAACACATAATAACAATTCCCACCACTTATAATTATGAGCATTATACGTTTCGATTTTTTCTAGAATTCTTTTTGCAGCTATCGCTACATGATTTGAATTCCCATACTCCCCATCAAGAAATAGCCTATCTTCAAGTATCTGAAAGGTTACCTTTTTATTTTTATATTCTTTTATATACTTTCTGTCGCTTTCGATTATNTTAAGCTCTGCAGTTTTATCAATATTAATATCATTATCAGCCATCTTTAAATTTAAAGATGAATACAAAATATTCCGCCTTGAGATTAAGTGAACATTAACAAATACTGCGTTACACAATACAAATGCAAGCAGAGCATATACTATTTGCTTTAAAATAAACTCATTAATGCTCATTTGAGCACTTGTTTTCCGTAAAAGTCTTTCATATTTTAGTGACTTTGAATACTTTCTTTGAAGCACTACTTCAGTTATATATCTGGCTGGTGGCATCTTTAATAATGCTTTATATATTTTATTACTAATCGGTGAATACTCTGTATTTGACTGTAACTTTATTATTAGTTGATATGCTAAAATGACAATTGCAAACAATAAAACCACCACAACAAAACCGTATGCTCCATCATAATATTCATGTAATTCAGGTATATTATTTACTGCCCAATTTTTCAGTGNGGTNAGAGTNAATATTGGTAATACTGATATTAACGAAAGGCTTTGAAACATGTATCCTAACTTTTCTCTTCTTAGCAATTCCATGTTAATTTCTTGCTTTAGATAATTCAGGTTGGTTAGATAGTTGGAATTTCCCTCTATAGTTTTGTCTCCAAAACGTAGTACCAGATAACTCATTGCTACGAATGTTCTCATAAACTTATTTGGAGCGCATTCATTAAACCTATCCAAACTATCATCAATATTACTATCAGTTAGAGTTTCATACATTCTATTTGCATGTAATGACATTTCATATCCGGATTCATCTATACTGTCATAAATTGCTTCATCAATCATTCCATGCTCATGATAATGGTGACGTACATTTGCAAGGAACACTTCGAATTGTTTTAGCAGTTTATTATCAAGCTTGTCCACAAGCATTTTGATAATTTGATTATGCAACATGTATACAGTTAATACTGATATTAAAGCAAAATATAAGGTTTCACTAAAGGTAAGTAAAATAGTTAGTACCAGCGCAGACACCCCAAGTGACATAAGAGTGAATTTCATGGTCTTTCGAGCGATTGTCCATTCATCTGACAAATCTAATATCTCAATTCTTCTTCTAACTTTTGTCATGTATTTTTTTAAGGGAGTAAATTTCATTGCTGCTCCATATGCTGTATATAGAAAGTCCTTCTTAATTTTGAAATTAACTTGTATATTATTTTTCTTATTAAATTTTAATAGTAAACAATATGCTACTACAGCAATAACAAATGTTAATACAAGAACAGCAGTTAATATAGCTAATAAGCTGTTTTCATTCATGATGCCTCACCCCTTAAAAAGTATTTATCCAAGTAAGAGTTAAATTCTGTTTGTTCTTCATTTGTTAAATTCTTAATAATCGAGTTAATCTGAACATTACTTGGAGGNTTACAGGCTCTATACGCACCGTTGTCATACACTACAATATCGTTAGTTTTAAATATTTTACGATCGGTCATACGTATGAAGTACTCTCTTGCCACATTAAAGAATCCATCTAATGTAGTTGTACCGTTATTAGAAGTTATTTCGGGATAATCAGAGCTTTCCACCGGAATTATCTCTGTTATTCTTTCAATATACCTGTGTCCTGATATATCCTTACTCATATGGATATCAAAATTAACTACTTCTGAAACTTGTTGTTCAGCAATTTTTTCATTAGTAAATACACCCGTTTGCAGAAGATTGTTTCTTAACGCTTTAACTAAGTCCACTGTTGTCTTCGCATGATGGGTAAACAAGGTAAATAAACTTGCAACTTGCGACATTTGAATCATTAACGAGCTTACAGGAGCACTTGCAACTTCTCCAAGAATATTCACTGTCCCATCTGTCTTTTTTTGAAGATCCAACCCTTCCTGGCTTGATACTGTTGTTGTTTCACGGAATGTTAAAATATTTCTATTTGGATATACTCTCCGAAGATGTAACTCAAAAGCCATTTCCTGTATTCTTAAAGTGAATGCTGGGCTTATATATTTTATGATTGCCATAAGTAGTGTAGTTTTACCTGTGCCCTGAGATCCCGTTATAGCAGTAACTCTACACCCTTTTATTAGCCACTTAATTAGCTCTATTGGAATTTCCTTTTTGCTATCTGTGATTAGTTCTTCCACCTCAACTTTATCAATGCTATCAAACTTTCTAACAAAAAATGCCCATGATTCAGAAAATGGTGGTCTAACAACAACAACTCTGCTTCCATCCTTCATTTCATTAACTTTATAACCATTACTTTCACTTAGCTGCCCCGGGTAATTATAACGATAAATGTTTTTGCATACACGGATTAATTCTGATTCTGACCCAAAGCTCAAAAATGAAAGATGAATGGTTTTACCCTTGAAGAATAACCAGATAGAATCAAAATTTGCCGGTAACTTAGATACTATAGAAAGGCTAACCGTTATATCTATTTCTTCCTGGAACGTTGGTGGTATCCCCGAAACACCGCCAGACACACCGTCTATACGCATATCCCGTATTTCATCTATAACACCAAACCCCTTATATAATTGATATAATCTTTGGGATATTACATTCAGTTTATCTTCAAACTTGCACAATGGCTTCTCTTTCGCGAAAATACTTTCAATTTGTTCAGCAGTTATTATGTATGAAAGACCTTCATCTGTTAGCCTTGGATAATCGAATTCGTTTTCTAGTATTAACTTTTCCAGTGCTCTGTAGCCATACTTTTTCTTGTATGTATAAAGAAGTATTTCAAACTTATCCTGTATACTCAGCTTTTTAGGGTTGCTAAAACAAATAATATTATTAACATTATCCTCATTGATGTTATAGGATTTTACTAGAATATCCTTTATAAAATCCTTTACATAATTTTTAGCATTGATATCACCATATGTACAATTCTTAAGAGCTTTTCTGAGCTGATTCTTATTGTGAACTCGTTTTTCAAACTCTTCTTTGGTTAGATTCATTTCATAAAGATTAGTTTTAAGGATTTTATTAAATGCATCCTTTACAAAAAGAAGTAATGAATCTATGGAATATTGAACGTCAATATCTTCGGTGAATAATAACTTATTTACATTGCTTCCTTTAATATACACAACTAAAAAAACAAAAATTATTGCTGCTATAAGTGCTGTCAAAATTTCATTCATCATAGTCCACCTGCGATATTTTTCAAACTTTCTTCTATGCCAAGCGTGGTTAATATTGACTTAGCGGCACTTTCTACACCCTCGAAGAAGTTGCTATAGACATCATTTTTGTCAATATCTATATTCCTAATAAAGAAGTCCACTATTCTGCTTTCTATGCAAGCATCTGCAAAGCCTATACAGTATGGTATTGACAAAATATTATTTATATTAAAACGTCTTTTTAAATTCTTTATATTGTATCTTGAGTTATAATCGTACTTTCCTATCAAAAATAATGCTTTTTCTTTATACTCACTGTAATTTTCCAGAAAATACTCAATTGTATTTGGATTTTGACTTAGATTGATCACTACTAAATCTGAGTTTTGAATTATTGTTTGTGAACTATTGTTTTGTCCCGGAGCAGTATCAATAAATACAAGATCATAATAAGAGTTAGCTGATTGAATTATTAATTGCATAGTATCATTAAGGTTGTTTTGATAAATATCCCAATTACTACTTCTTGTACCTATTAACAGATCCAGCCTGCCTTTTAATATGGTTGTGGTATAACTTGATATATCATCCTTTTCTATTTTATTAAACTTAATAAACCTGATTAATGCATCAAGCCCTGTATCTGAGAAGTCTAATAAATTGTGATTTATGTATGACTTATCAATAAAGGCTGATTCCAGCACACTTCTATCAAAATGATTGTGTGTCATCAAAATGCTTAAACGATATTTTAGTGCTATATACAATCCAGTTGCAATAATATTACTCGTGGTTCCCTGCTGATGATAACTACTCCAAAAAGACACCTGCATTTTATCCTCCTATCTGTGCTTTTCTAATTGCTTTAATAGCTGCATTTCTATCCTTTTCAAATATCTCGGTGATACAGTCAAGTAACATACTTTTGAATTCTTTTGAAATTTTTGCAAATGGAAAAACATCATCATATTGTGATAATAGTCTGCTGGAATAATCTATTTCATTGATTGGAAAATCATATTTTGCTATCATCTGTGTTTTCTGTCCTGCTTGAAGCAGTGAGTCGATATATCGTGGACGAATTTTGCCCGAAACTATATCTCTGATAATTCTAATGGAAACAGGTCGAGCAGTTTGGTTATTAAGCCATATTGAAAGGGGTATTGTATGTTGTTTGTTGCAATCTGTGACAATAAAGAGAGCCTTAATTTGACTTAAATCTTCATATGTTTCTGGGTTTATGCCAAAGTCGATAAATACCACCGAATACTTATTTTTTGGGATATCATTTAAAGGAGTGTTATTACAGCGCAAATATATATCTATACCTCTATATTCAAATATATTATTAGAAGATGGTACTATTGGAACAGAAAAACTAAGCTGTTGTTCAGTTGATCTATCAACAATGGCGATTTTTTCGCCTAGTACATACAGTATTCGTGATAGATATAAAATGATATCAGATTTACAAAAACCAGCAAACCCAACTACAGTAACGTTATCACCATACATATCTGATCATCCTTTATGAATTTTCATATACTTAAAATCATTTACAAAAAATAGATAATTAAACTAATTAAATGATTCTGTTCCTTCCCGGCTGGAGTCTATGGCTTCAGAATTGTTTTCACCGGTTTTATCTTGAATTGAATCTAGTGACTTAAATTTTTCTTCATTTGATTGGAGCGTTTGGATTATCTCTTCATTTTTTGAGATTTCTTCATTAATACCCGTTGTTACTTTATTCGCATCTTCTACTGTAATTGCATTAAGATTTGCTTCAAGGGTTGCTCTTGCCTGTCTGGCCAGAGAATCAGAAGCTTTCATAAGGATATTAGGATCATTACGCATTAAGTTGAGTACGTCTTCATTTGCAGCATAAAACGGTGTAGCAGCCTCTTGTAATTCAGGCATGATATATGTGGTAACGTATAGTTTAGTTCCATCATGTATATATGCATCTATTATTGCACTACTAATATTATGTATCTCAATCTCGTCTAGCCAGAGCCTAATAATATTTTCTTTAAGTGAAAGATCAATAATCTGCTTTTTGCTCAAAACTATATAATTTTCGCCGTTTGGGAAGATTATACGTACGTCAACAAAATCTCCCTTCTTTTGATTCGTTTGCACTAATAACATGTTGAATTCCTGCTCACGTAAATCATTAGCCAGTTCTTCTTCAGCAACTGACATCTTTAAAACAGGCATTCCGGATAATAGTTGGACTGTGTTTATCTTACCAATATCAGTTTCATCAATGAGTTCTTTTTGAGGAATATCTAAACTCATTTGTACTACATTGAACATATTCTTTTTTAAGATGCTCCCAAAAGGAATATCATCTTTGGGGACATAGGCCTGTCTTTTAAGTGCATATAATTCTAAGTTCAATTGCTCAATTTTTTCTTCATATACGGTTACTGCCTCGGTAAGTTTAGTTTGATAAATATAGTAAAAAACAAGAGTAATACCTAGTAGAACTATGAGTATGCATACAATAATTAAGATGGGAAAAGTTTTCTTCTTTCGAAAAAAGGCCATATTATCACCTTCTCCTATTGGTACTAAATTTTACTTGAAACAATTTTTCGTAAATAAGCTCTATCTCTTTATTAGCCAAAGAATCTGTCTTCCATGGATTTACTGTGTAAGGAATAGTAAGTATACTTAAGGTTTTAAAATATTTTTTTATTATTTGTATTGATTTGTTATCCTGCATTGGAAATGAAAGGTATGTATTGGGGTGCTTAAAGATTGCTGCATATTTTTTAGTGAATATATCGATATAATTAAGTTTCCAATCGGCTCCCGGTGCCATGATTAGCCTCACATCACTTCTTGGCATTAATGCTGAAATATACTCATCATGTACACCGTAGTCAATTAATATATAATCATACTGAGATCTGTTAAATCTGTCTATCTGTTCAATTCCTTGAGCAGGATATATATTAAGTCCCCTAATCTGATAAAAACCTTTCTTTTTTAACTGTAGTTCTTTATTCAATAATGAACAAAGTTCTTTGGTATCGCTATTCTCTACGTATTCAATGACAGCTGTCCTAAAACCTTTATTTTTAAGCCACATACCAAATAGCATACAGAAATGTGTCACTCCCACTCCCTTCTGAACACCTGAACAACTGATTTCGATTGCATTTCTACATATTTTCTTTTTTTCAGATGTAACTACTTGATTAGAATGTGAAAGAATTTTGCTTTTGATTTCATCTACATTTGAAAATCGTTTATCTGGATCTTTAGCTATGCATTTTAATATTATTGAACGAAATTCCTTATTGATATCGGTATCTGATAGTAGTAATTCAATTTGATTATCATTATATTTTAATGGATGAACTCCTGTAATTAGGTGAATGATTGTCATACCAAAGTTATATATATCTGTTCTTACATCGGTCTGCCCAAAACCATATTGCTCAGGGGCAGCGTATCCTGGTGTTCCCAAGTATACAGTGTCATCAGTATTCTCGTGTTTGAAATGCCTTGCCGTNCCAAAATCAATTAGTTTTATATTATCATTNTTAGAAATTATTAGGTTTGACGGTTTTAAATCTCTATATATAATTGGTTCTGGGTTATGGCTGTGAAGATAGGACAATGCATCAAGAATCTGTAATGCCCATTTGTAAACTCTTTCTACCTCAATGCTCCCATTAGCTTGTAATAGACTTTGTAATGTAGGCCCTTCATAATAATCAAAAACCAATATGTTATAACTATCATCTGTAATAACATCAACTAGTCTTGGGAATGCATGATGATTTAGACTTTTAAGTACGGTTAACTCATTTTCAGCAAGACTCTTTAAAGAAGATACTACTTTTAACGCCCAAGGTGTTTTAAGGTAAATATGATATGCCTTATACACTTCACTCGAACCACCAGTGCCAAGTTTTTCAGTTATTTGATATTTCTCACCTACTATTTTCCCTATCATTTTATTTTCGCTTCCTCATCCGTTTTTTAAACAAAATAATATCGTACATAATAAGAGAGTAATTCAAATGTTAATATAAATTTTTTCCATTCGCAAATTTCACTATGTTGGATTATAAGACTTTTATCTTGTTTTTTCTGTTTGAAATCGTTTTTTCCCTGAGTGAAAGGTAATTCATATATGACAATTAAGTTTAAATAGAATGATTTCGTACATAAACGGCATTCCTTATTTAATTACTACAATCTATTATTTCCTGACATTTTCTATCTAAAAGCGCTATTTTACTAACTTTCTTATATAAGACCATTTCCCGACAAAAATAGTTCTAAAATTATATAAATAAAAAGCAAAGGACAAATACCGAGCTATATTAAATAGCAAGATATTTGTCCAGTTAAACTATTTGTAATAAATAATTAGCAACTAAACTATTTTAATGACTTTACAATTGTTAGTATTATCATATGTGTTTTATAAGTAGTATTAAGTTAACGATAAACTTGTGTGATTAAGTATCACAAAACTATGGTTTACATACAAGAACAGTCATCGGTGAATCATTTGGGTTTACTAATAATACTCTGAAATCATCTTCCGCTTTCAAACCTGCTGAGCGTGGAGGACAAGTAACCACAACTTCGTATTCGGTAATCCCTTTTTCTTTCAAAACTATTCTTGCATCTTCAAGCGTCATTCCAGTTAATAATAGTTCATCCATTTAAACTTCCATTATTTCATCAATTTTATCATTCATAATCTTATCGATATCCTCTATGTATCCATCGGTGATCTTTTGGATATCAGTTTCTGCGACTTTTAAATCGTCCTCGGTAATTTCTGATGCTTTCTTCATTTTTTTATGCTGATCGATAGCATCACGGCGAATTTGGCGAATAGCAATTTTTGCATTCTCGCCAATCTTTTTAACTTCTTTTGTTAATTCAACACGTCTTTCCTCTGTTAATGGTGGAAACGTTAATCGAATCTGTTTGCCGTCATTGTTTGGATTTAAGCCCAAATTTGCGCCATGAATGGCCCTTTCAATATCGGGCAAGACTTTAGGATCCCAAGGTTGAATGACGATCTGCCTGGCTTCAGGAATACTAATATTAGCAACCTGATTTATAGGTGTGGGTGAACCGTAATACTCAACTGTAACTTTGTCTAATAATCGTGGGTTTGCACGTCCTGCGCGAATAATAGAAAGCTCTTCTCTTAAAACCGATATAGTTTTGTCCATTCTGTCTTTAGTGTTTTTGTAATCCATGATTATACCTCCTTTGCAATATATGTTCCAATATTTTCTCCTAACAGAACCCTAATTATATTTTGGGGTTCTCTAATGCCAAAAACAATAACAGGGATATTGTTGTCCATACAAAGCGTTGACGCTGTTGAATCCATTACTCCTAATTGACGGTTCAATATTTCCATATATGTTATTTTATCAAATTTCTCTGCCTTTGTATTAATTTTCGGATCAGAATCATAAACAGCATCTACATTTTTAGCAAGTAAAATAGCATCTGCATCTATTTCTGCTGCCCGTAATGCCGCTGCTGTATCTGTTGTAAAAAATGGATTTCCTGTTCCACATGCAAATATTACAACACGCTTCTTCTCAAGATGTCTAACAGCACGACCGCGTATATATGGTTCTGCAATTCTTCTCATATCAATAGCAGTTTGAACACGTGTTGGAACACCTCTTGATTCAAGAGCATCAGCTAAAGCAAGGGCATTAATAACTGTAGCGAGCATTCCCATATGGTCTGCAGTTGTTCTGTCCATGCCTTTTCCTAAGCGACCTCGCCAAAAATTTCCGCCTCCTACAACTACTGCAATTTCCACACCCATATCAGAGGCTTCTTTAATTGCTGAGCAAATGCTTCCAATTATATCTTGTTCTATACCAAAACCCTGTTCACCAGCAAGGGCTTCACCACTTATTTTAAGCAATATTCGCTTATATTTCAAATCCATATATTCCTCCGAAAATTCATATAGTATGTTGCTAATCATTTATTATTTATTTAAAATTAGAACGTCCTAGTAAAATTAGTTTTGTAGCACTGATGCTAATTAAGTGTTATTTTATAAAAGGGTATATTAATAATTTTATTAATATACCCTTTTTTTAGTTTGTATTATTTAATCTGTTTCATAACCTCTTCAGCAAAATTCTCTTCTCTTTTTTCTAGCCCTTCGCCTCTTTCATAACGAGTAAAGCGACGAATACTAATATTTTCGCCTATCTTTGCAATTTGCTCGTTGAGTACGTCCTGCACTGTTTTGTCAGTATCTTTAATGAATGGTTGCTCAAGTAAACAGATTTCTTTATAATATTTCTCTATACGACCAGTAACTATTTTTTCAGCTATATTAGCAGGTTTACCTTCATTTATAGCTTGTGCCTTTAAGATTTCCATTTCCTTTTCTACTACGTTTTTAGGAACGTCTTCTCTTTTAACGTACTGTGGGCTACTTGCTGCAATCTGCATTGCAATGTCTTTTACAAAACTACGAAAATCTGAATTCTTTGCTGCAAAATCAGTTTCTATATTAACTTCTAACAAAACACCAATCCTGCCGTCGCCATGAATATAAGAATCAACAATACCTTCGGCGGCAATTCTACCAGCTTTTTTAGCAACTGCTGCCAACCCTTTTTCTCTAAGATATTCAAGGGCTTTTTCCATGTCGCCATTACTATCGACAAGTGCCTTTTTACAATCCATCATTCCGCTGCCAGTTTTCTCACGGAGTTCCTTTACCATACTTGCAGTTATGTTCATTATAATCCTCCATTCTATAATCTATTCATCAACATCTTGCAGTTTAATCTCTTATTCCTCAACATTTACATCTTCAAAAGAAACATCGTCATCATCTGAAGTCTCTGAACTATCTTTTGATGTTTCCATTTGTTCTCCCTGTCTAGCCTCTATTACAGCATCTGCCATCTTACCAGAAATCAACTTAACAGCACGAATTGCATCGTCATTTCCTGGGATAACATAATCAACTTCATCAGGATCACAGTTAGTATCTACAATTGCTACAATTGGAATACCTAACTTCTTTGCTTCAAGGATTGCAATTCTTTCTTTTCTTGGGTCAACTATAAATATAGCACCTGGAAGTCTTCTCATCTCACGGATACCACCGAGGTTCTTCTCGAGTTTTTCCATTTCTAACTTCAACTTAATTACTTCTTTCTTAGGAAGAACTTCAAATATACCTTCGTCTTCCATGGTCTGAAGCTCGTTGAGTCGATCTATACGTTTTCTAATGGTTTTAAAGTTGGTCAACATTCCACCAAGCCAGCGGTTATTTACATAAAACATTCCGCATCTTTCAGCTTCTTGCTGGATTGCATCCTGAGCTTGTTTTTTAGTTCCGACAAATAAAACGTCTTCACCTTCCATTACTACATCACGAATGAAGTAATAAGCATCTTCAAGCTTTTTAACTGTCTTTTGAAGATCGATAATGTAGATTCCGTTACGTTCTGTGAAGATGTATTCCGCCATCTTCGGGTTCCATCTTCTTGTTTGATGTCCAAAATGGACTCCAGCTTCTAAAAGCTGTTTCATAGAAATTACTGACATAATATAATCCTCCTTGTTTTTACCCTCCGTAGTTTTCATCTTGGTAAAACACCCGTTAATTACCTGCGCTATTAGCAAAAACATACAAGTTGATTTATTAACTGGCACAATTTACAAATCAAACTACGTGTGTATTAAAATCCTCAAGTAGTATACCATACAGCGCAAAATTTGACAACAATAATATTATTCTCTGTTCGATTTCTCTGATCGATATTTGATAATATCTCAATATACCACATATGTTTTATTCTTAAAAAAATATCTTTAACAATAACTCACTAATATATAACTTAAATAATCATATGTATAAGAAAATACATTGATAGAAAGATTGATTATTAATTGTGTTATTTAACGGATTATTACCTAGGGTTTATACATAAACGATTAAGTCTGGTCTATATAAACGATTAAGTCTGCTTTATACATACCCTATTATCTCTGGTTACACACAACCGTTTGTGTTCTTGGACGATAAATGTCTTATTTTGTGGGAGCTTTTAATTCAAGTTCTCTTAATAAGGGATGGTCAGGATAATACCCAAGATTTTGTCTAATTTTTATAGTATTTTTAAATGAATTTCCTGTTGATATCAGTTTTCCAATTACTATCCCCTTTTCTTCCCTTTCTTCTTTGAATTTGTACAACTGATTCAGAATGATTTCTCGATTCTTTACACCCATTACCTCACTTATTTCAGAAATTTTACGTGAACCATCTCGGAAACGTGAAATAAATATCATTACATCAAGACTTGACGCTATTTGCTGTCTGATTGCATCAAGTGGAAGAGGTGCTGCCATTAACACCATTGTTTCAAGGCGTGATAGCATATCGCTAACAGAATTTGCGTGACCTGTTGACATGGAGCCTTCATGCCCGGTATTCATGGCTTGGAGCATATATAAAGCCTCTTCACCGCGTACCTCTCCAACGATTATTCTATCTGGTCTCATACGAAGTGCTGTCTTTATTAGTGCTTTCATTGGTATTTCACCCACTCCTTCGGTATTGGCATTTCTGGTCTCCATTCGTGCAAGATTAGTTACATTTGATAGTCTAAGTTCAGCAGAGTCTTCTATTGTAACGATTCGCTCATTTGAAGGAATGAAATTTGAAAGAACATTGAGAAAAGTTGTTTTTCCCGATCCTGTTCCACCACATATGAAAAGATTATATTTTGTCTTAACTAAAATATCTAAAAATTCAGATGCTTCTTTTGTTATAGTTCCAATATCAATTAATTTATCTATTGTGACGGCATTTTCAGGAAACTTTCTTATCGTCACCAGTGGACCGTTTAGTGCAACAGGTTTTAACACAATATTTACTCTTGAACCATCAGGAAGCCTTGCATCCACAATTGGTTGAGCTTCATTGACACTTCTATTCACTTTTGATACTATTCTTTGAATCAGATCTTCAAGCTGCTCGCTACTTTCAAAGTATAATGGTGATTTTTGAGATATCCCGTGTTTTTCGACAAAAATATTCTTTGGGCCGTTTATCATAATCTCAGTAATACTTGAGTCTTTAAGTAATGGCTCTAAAATATCGAACCTCCGTAATGAGTTAAAAATCGTTTCAACCAGTCTTTTTTTTTCAGAAATGCGTAAATGTTGATGTCTTGTCTTTTCGAAAACTACATCTTCAACAATTGAGAGCAACTGGGTATCCATTTCTTCTTCGGAAATGTTTCTGAACTCAGTTTTTTGCACAACTTCTTGACGGATTTCATTTATTAGTTCGTAACCAAAATCAAAATCCATTTTAGAGCTCCTTTGTATCAAATTAACTAAGCCTGTTTAATTTTGAGGAATATAATAAGAATGATTAATATTGTACCTATGAAAGCAATGACCCAAGCTGATTTATAATATCCGTATCCATTGGAAACCCTCTAAATTCTTCTCTACTGGGGTTAAGCCACGGAAATTCTAAATAATTATTCACATCTAAATATTTCTGTTCGCAATCACCACAGCAAACCCACCTTATTTTATCATTATCTGAGCCCAATATTGAACTTAATAAATTTTCTAACCTAATAATCTGATGTGTCTGTGTTTTATCAAAAGGAATAATAATATAAGAAGAGGATTCTAAAAGCTTAATTATCATTGGACTTGTGTTACATTCTATGTCTAATATGATTTTCGAAAAATGTCCCCAATTTGTTAATGTTTCAATGAATGTATCCATTTCCTTATCTGTTAGCTCCCATATATCAGTCGGATTATCTATCGGTGGAATAAATCGAATCTGATTATTGGTTGTAGCGATAGCGCTTTCCATTATCATCAAAAGATTACCTTTTTCAGCTTTTATATGGTATAGAATATCAGATAGATTTTTATTATACATTTGGTATTCTTCTTGCAGATCAAAATAAGGAAATGACTCAAAATTTATGTATCCATGTTCTATACTTAACAAGGAAAGCAAAATGGCAATAGTTGATTTCAAATATATATTAGGTGAATAACACACAACAAGCTCGCTTTTCCTCACCGTATTCCATTTTATAGCCTTATTAGAATTCTTCGAAATAGCAGATATGACTTGCGAACATATAGAAGATGCACTCTGGTACTTTTCTATTGCTGGATGGTTTGTTAGTTTCACAGCTCTACCTAAAATAACACAAGTCTCATTTATACCTGGGTATTCGATAAGAAAGCTTTCTTCAGCAAGTATAACATCTATTTCATTTTCACTTTGAGAAAGAAAATTTAGAAAACTTTCTTTCTCGGTAAAAGCTGAGATTTGAAACTGAGATGATTTGTTTTCTATAAACCACTGTGATAGTCGATTAACATATTGGAAATCACTACCTGCTAATACCAGATGGATAAGTGGCATGGACTTCACCTCTAATTCTCAAGATCAAACATATCATTTAGAATCTGTTTCCCTATACTTGTCCTAAAATATTTTTCTCTAATCTGCAGTATACCTTCTTCATCTGCTTTATCATCATATAAGTTTACAAGAAAGTCTGCTTCAATTAATATTTGAAAATCTATTCCATCAACCAGATGATAACTATGATGATGACCAATTAAATAAGTAATTCTGTCAATATCGTCCTGTTCAAGAGCAATACCATTAAGAAGAGACCTCGCGATATGCGGACCTTCAATTTCTTGGTAATGACCTGCCGTAGAGTTATATTTGCGTTCACATTCATGTATTCCTATGTCATGTAGCAGTGCTGTGATTTCTAGAACTGTAAGCTTGTCCATCTTAAGATCAGATAATAATGCAATATTTCTTGAAAAGGAGTGAACCTTTATTGCATGTTGGATTCGCTTAGCATCACCGTGGAAATATTCTACCATCTTTTGCATAACTTTAGCAACTGTAATATCAGCCATTACTTCTAAGCCTCCTGAAAAATTATTACTAATGCCTATATGGCATTGCCTGGTATTTGTATACTTAATGAATACTATACATTATGAATCTATTGTATCGATTTTTTTTAAAACTGCAATACTAATTCACCCTGCGTGTTAATATTTCCTAATTATTGATAAATATTTCCCATCAATAAAGGTTTACAAATTGTCTTAAAACAAAAGGCAGATATGCAAAATGTGTTGGCAAGCCTCTATGTACTACCACAAATATTGCACAACTCAATATCCAAATTTGATAAATGTCATGTAATGCTTTGCAAAATACCAAGTAAAGCTTTTACATAAGGCTTGTACCACAACACATTGCACAGTGTGACTTAAATATGTAGTCTCATAAAGAGCAATAACTAATAAGATTTTTCTGATAGTCTACAAATAGTTTAATGAGTTTTTATTGATAGCCTAATGGTTTATTTAGAGTTTTCTGATAGTCTGTTTGCTTAATGGGAGTTTTCTAATAATACTTTAGGTACCTCTCCTACGATAACAGTTTCGGATACAATAACATCCCTACTTATTATCTCTTCCCTGCTTATTATAGGAAATAGAATGTTAACTTTTACAGTAACATTCATTCTTAATTGATGTAGAGTTTGGTTCATTCCCGCATCCAAGAAAACAGAATTTGGTATTACAGAAACCTTTGAGGCAGGAATTATACGGTATGGTATTGATAGACCAAGGGAGGACAGGAGCTTTTTCCCTGTAACAGAACCTAATGGTACCTTTATTTTTTCATGCTCGGTTTCTTTTATTCTCTTTTGTATGTTATCAGATATTATTGATGCATAACTGTTCACTTCAATGGCATTTGTCTCAACAGATGTGACACTACCGTCATTACGGTATCCAACACTAATAAACTTTTTATCATGGAAAAGTGCAGATGCAGATAAAACTCCATTGTCTATATACTCATTAACAAGCTGAGATGCCTTGTATTCTACAATATTATCAACTGCATTGTAAAAGTTGTTACAAATCCCGTTTATTGTAGCAATAAAGCACAAAATGCATATTATTAAACGGACAAAAGCTGTAAAATTTCTAATATGTACGCTTGCATTGGAACGGTGACGATTTATGTAACGTGTCCTCAAATAAGGAACATATCTGGCGTAATAATACTTTTTCATATGAATACCCCCATACAATCAATATATTGGTAAAGTGGTATTCTGGTGCTTGTAATATTTTTGATTTATATTTGTGAATAGCATTAAAAGTAACCGTCCCATAAAAGACTTTTCGATGTATCCTTAATAAAGAGAAGCTGTACAATATGTGTTGGTAAATCCTCATACATAACCACAACATATCGTACAGCGGTACTTAAACTTTTAGCATCGTAAAATGCCCATGTAACTATAATTATATTGTACTGCGATATTCAAAATTAAATATATCGCAAAATGCCAAATAAAGAAACGATTTCACATCTGTTAGTCTATATAAAGATCGATATATGAACTCAATATGAACTCGTTTAATCCAGGTAGTCTTTAAGTTTTTTACTTCTGCTAGGGTGTCTAAGTTTTCTTAATGCCTTTGCTTCAATCTGACGTATTCTTTCACGTGTTACATTGAATACCTTACCAACTTCTTCAAGAGTCCTAGCTCTTCCATCATCAAGCCCAAAGCGTAATCTTAAGACCTTCTCTTCCCTTGGAGTTAAAGTATCTAATACATCTATCAGCTGTTCTTTTAATAGGGTAAATGCTGCATACTCAGCAGGCGCTGGCGCCTCATCATCTGGAATAAAATCACCAAGATGGCTGTCTTCTTCTTCGCCAATTGGCGTTTCAAGAGAAACAGGTTCTTGAGAAATCTTCATAATTTCTCTTACTTTATCCTCAGTCATGCCCATTTCTTCTGCAATCTCTTCAGGAGTTGGCTCTCGTCCCATTTCTTGTAGTAGCTGTCTTGATACTCTGATCAACTTATTTATCGTCTCTACCATATGAACTGGTATACGTATTGTTCTGGCCTGATCGGCTATTGCACGAGTAATTGACTGTCTAATCCACCATGTTGCATATGTGCTAAATTTAAAACCTTTTTTATAATCAAACTTCTCAACTGCTTTAATTAAGCCAAGGTTTCCTTCCTGAATTAAATCCAGGAATAGCATACCTCTTCCTACATATCTTTTGGCAATGCTTACTACAAGGCGTAAATTCGCTTCAGCAAGTAGCCTTTTTGCCTCTTCATCGCCTTCTTCCATTCTCTTTGCGAGCTCTACCTCTTCATCAGCCGTTAATAGGGGAACTTTGCCTATTTCTTTTAAATACATTCTGACAGGATCGTCCACAGTAACGCCCTCAGGAATGCTCAATTCCGGGCTTTTTTCTAGTTCCTCTTCATCAATTTCATCGTCGGTATCACTTTCTGGTAATATATCAATTCCCATATTCTCAAGAGCCGCATAAATTTTCTCGATCTTTTCAGGGGGTAGGTCGATGTTTTCAAAGGCATCAATAACTTCTTTAAATGTGAGCATACCTTTTGCTTTACCCTCTTCTGATAAATCACGCAAAATAGCTGAAGGCTCTTTTTTTGCACTCTTAGTCTTTTCATCTTTTTTGTCTGTAGCCTTATTTTTTGATGAAGAAGTCTTCTTCGCTTTAGCAGAAGAACTCTTTTTCTTTTTTTTACTTTCTTTACCCGATGCTTTAGTTTCAGCAATTGGTTGATTTTCCTCAGTGCTCAAACCTATATTTTCAGTAATTTCCTTATTTTCATCTTTACTCGATGATGTAACCCCGGCAGTGGGTTCATTGTTCTTAATTCCTTTACCTGCCATTTATCTATTCCACCTCTCGTTTTGTCAATGGTATTTATCTTCGTTTAGCTATATTTCTAATAATAATCTGAAGTTGTTGTTGTAGTTGTTTTTTTTCCTCTACATTGGTAATATTCTTCAAACGCATTAAAATATCCTTTTTTTCTTCTTCTAATTTCAAAACTTCAAGTTTTTGGAGAATATCCTCAAGTGCTTTATCTGGCTCATCAAAATTGCATATTGTTTTGGACATATGAACAATGGATGATGCCCTCTCAGAGTCAAGCCTTGTAATATACTCCTCTAATGCAAAATCGCTACCTTCTTCCAATTTTTGATATAATATACTCGCCATTTCTTTGAGCGTATCATCTGAAAATTCTGAAGGAGGATACCTATCTGCGACTTTTTGATATAACTGGTTTTCACGACTTATCAACGCTAATAGCATTTTTTCATAGCGAGACATTTTATTCTCTTGTCTACGGATGGTATATGTTTTCACCGCACCTGTTAAGTCATTTTGTGCCGAATAAAACTCGTTGTTTTTCTGCTTGCGTCTTTTCTTCCTAAGCCGTCTTTCAACTTCAGCATGTAATGCATCTTCAGTAATATCGTAGTCTTGGGAAATTCTCTTAATAACCATTTCTCTTTCCAAAAAGTTGTCTTGTTCTGACAGAAGGTCAGCCACTCCATTTAAGAAAGCAAGTTTCCCTTCTGGATTGTCTTGAGGATGCATTTTTTTTAAAAGGCTAATCTTGTATTCTAAAAGTGATAATGCCCTATCGATCAAGTTTTTAAACTTTTTCGCTCCATTTCTCCTAATATATTCGTCAGGATCTTTTCCATCTGGAGTTTGGATCACTTTCACACGACAGCCTAATTGTACTAGAATTTCAAGTCCCCTTTCTGTTGCCCTCTGCCCTGCTGTATCTGAATCATATGAAATAACTATCTCATCAGCATATTTTCTTAGTATTCTTCCTTGCATATTTGTCAGTGCTGTCCCAAGGGAAGCAACTGCAAAGTCAATGCCTGCTTGATGCAATGAAATAACATCCATATAACCTTCAACAACAAGTAGCTTGTTTTCAGTACTTTTCTTAGCAATATTCATACCGAACAATTCTCTACCCTTACTATAGCAAGGGGTTTCAGGTGAATTAATATATTTGGGTAAAGAGTCGTCCATAACTCGTCCTCCAAATGCTACAATGTTTCCGCGTATGTCGAATATAGGAAACATTATTCTACCTCTAAATCGATCGTTCAGTTTTCCATATTTATTTTTAATACTGAGTCCTGATTGAACTATTAATGACTCATCGAACCCTTTTCTCAGAAGGTAATCCGATAATAAAGTCCATTCATTGGGTGAGTATCCTAATCCAAAGCGTTTTATAATACTATTAGTTAAGCCTCTATTTTGTAGGTATTTAAGTGCCTCTCCTCCCTTTTCGCCTGCAAGGCATGAATAAAAAAATCGTGCAGCTTCTTTATTAATATTTAGAATGTTTTTCCGTGCCTCAATTCTTAATTGCTCGTCCCTATTATTTGATTCAGGTAATACTATTCCTGCTCTATCCGCAAGCAACCTCAAAGCATCGGGGAAATCAAGATTTTCAATATTCATAATGAAATGGAATACATTTCCTCCATTGTTGCAACCAAAACAATAATAGAACTGTTTTACAGGCTCAACACTAAAGGATGGTGTCTTTTCACGATGAAAAGGGCATAATGCAAAATACCCCCCTCCTTTCTTTTCAAGACGGATGTATTCAGACACTACTTCTACCAAATCATTGCTTAACCTTACTTCTTCAATTACATCTTCGGGATAATAGTTCATAGGCCCCCCAAAACACTATAATATCATATTCGACAAGTTTTCTTAAAATCCTTCTTAAAGTAAAAATTTTTTTAAGTATTTATGGTTTACTAAACATATAAATACTAATAATTAGTTATAGTTAAAATTATCCTTCATCCATCTTGCTGGTATGTAGATCAAGTTAAATACATTTACAGCATATCGATCGCTCATTCCAGCAATATAGTCACATACAACTCTATCAATCCCTTCTTCTTCAACCGTGTTGTAAAATTCATCGGGCAATCGCTCTGGTTCTTCCACCAATTTGGTATATAGCATTTTTATAAGATTCTCTGCTTTACTCTCTTCTGACTTTGCATCAGAGTCCACATATACATTGCTAAACATAAAATCCCGTAGCATATTAGTAGCTTTTTCGTAATCATCACTCATTATTATTTCATTTTTCCCAACACTGTTTTCAACAATATTTACAATCATATTGTTAATTCGTTCACTTGATGTATTTCCAAGTACTTTAAGACAGCTTTTAGGAAGTTCTTTTTCTGAAAGAATACCGCCCCTGATAGCATCTTCAATATCGTGATTTATATAGGCGATCCGGTCTGCGTATCTTACTATACGACCTTCAAGAGTGGCTGCTAATTTACTTCCTGTATGGCATAGAATACCATCGTACACTTCATAAGTTAAATTTAGTCCTTTACGATTTTTTTCTAAGTTCTGTACAACTCTAACACTTTGCTCATTATGTCGGAAACCCAAAGGACAAATTTCCTTAAGAATACGCTCACCTGCATGTCCAAATGGAGTGTGCCCTAAGTCATGCCCTAATGCAATAGCCTCTGTTAAATCTTCATTTAAACGTAAACTTCGAGCAATGGTTCTTGCAATTTGCGAGACTTCTAGAGTATGTGTCAGTCTGGTTCTATAATGATCTCCTTCAGGTGAAATAAAAACCTGGGTTTTATGCTTCAAACGCCTGAAAGCTTTTGAATATATGATTCTGTCCCTATCTCGTTGAAATTCTGTTCTTGTATTACATTTTGTTTCTGGGTTTTTCCGTCCTTTTGTTTTTGATGATAAAGTAGCAAAAGGAGAGAGCGTTTTTTCCTCAATTCGTTCAGTTTCCTCACGAATCACCATAAAACCACCTCGATTACTAATATATATTCCCATAAAAACTAACTTGTAAAAAAGTATTTTCAACTAGAAGCAGAATTTAAGCATTTCGATATAAATGATACATCAATATCATTATGGATGTTACATACTATGTGAATATTAAACAATTATAGGTAAAAGAAAGCAGATCATTTTAAGTATCGGAAAAAAGGACAGTTTTGTGTACTGTCCTTTAGAACTTTGTTTTGCACATATTAGAATTTACTTGATCGCGGATAAACAATCCCTACAAATGTGTTTTCTTTTATATACTACCATATCGTCAGATGCCTGGTTGCAAAACAAACAACGCGGAACATATTTACCAAGTACTACATTCCTTTCATCGTCAATAAACATCTCCATACTGTCACCAACGTTAATACTTAATTGTCTTCTAAGAGATTTTGGCAGAACAATACGGCCAAGAGCATCTAACTTTCTGACATATCCTGTTGCTCTCACGAGAACCCCCCCTAATTATTTAATTACAATACTATGACATTATTACTAATATTGTAAAATGTCTCATTCTATATTATATAACCCATCTGTTAAATCTACCAAAAATGAGACTAAAGGTCAAGGATATGCCAATACTAATTATATCACTTTTTTAACCATGACATCATCTTTCTAAGTTCTTTACCCGTTTTTTCAAGTTGATGTTCTGATTCTTTTCTTCTTGTTGCAAGAAGTTTTGCTCTGCCACCAGACTTATTTTCAGTGATCCATGTGGAAGCAAATGTACCGTCTTGTATTTCGGAAAGAACCTGTTTCATAGCTTTTCTGCTTTCTTCGGTTATTATTTTCTTCCCAGTTACATAATCTCCATATTCTGCAGTATCACTTATAGAATAACGCATATATTCAAATCCACCTTCGTATATAAGGTCTACTATAAGTTTCATTTCATGAATACATTCGAAATACGCACTTTCTGGTTGGTAACCAGCTTCTACAAGTGTTTCAAAACCAGCTTTCATCAATTCAGTAACACCACCGCATAAAACAGCTTGCTCACCAAAAAGATCAGTTTCGGTCTCTTCTTTAAATGTGGTCTCTAAAATACCTGCTCTTCCTGCACCAATACCGGCTGCATATGCTAACGCATATTCACGTGCTTTTCCGCTATAATCTTGATGAATTGCTATTAATGATGGTACACCTCGCCCCTCAACATATTGTGAGCGTACTGTATGACCTGGTCCTTTAGGAGCAACCATTGCCACATCCACAAAATCCGGAGCTACTATCTGATTGTAATGGATATTAAATCCATGAGCAAAGAGTAATACATCCCCTTCCTCAAGGTTTTGCTCTATGCTTTCCTTGTATATGTCTGCTTGAACTTGATCTGGAGTAAGAACCATGATAATATCGCTGACTTTAACTGCTTCAGCAGTATCTAGCACATCAAGTCCTGCTTCTTGTGCCTTTGGGCGGCTTTTTGAGTTGGGTTTCAATCCTACCACAACTTTAACTCCACTTTCTTTCAAATTTAGAGCATGAGCATGCCCTTGGCTACCATAACCTATAATAGCTACAGTTTTATTTTCCAAAAGTTTTAGCTCACAATCACTGTCATAAAACATTCTTGCCATTAGTATCCTTCCTTTCAACTTTCTTTATCGTTAATTATGCAATTTTTGCCACGTTCTAAAGAGATAAGACCTGTACGAACATCTTCAATTATACCAAAAGGTCTGAGCATTTGTTGGATTGCATCAACCTTTTTTATACTACCAGAGGTCTCAATTGTAAGTGTTGTTTCAGATATATCAATTATATTAGCTCGGAATACTTCAGCTATCTGCATGATTTCCGAGCGAACGGTTGTATCTGCGTTAACCTTGAATAATGCCAGTTCACGGTGAACTGAGTCTTCAACATTAAGGCGTTTTATCTTTAATACGTCTATAAGTTTACTCAACTGTTTTTGTACTTGCTCAACTGTATTTTCATCACCTTCAACAACTATTGTCATTCGGGAGATGGTGGGGTCATCTGTCGCTCCAACTGCAAGACTATCGATATTAAATCCCCTTCGGCTGAAAAGTCCAGCTACTCTGGACAAAACGCCTGCATGGTTATTTACCAAAACCGACAGAATATTTTTCATACAGGATACCTCCTTTTATTTACACTAACCTTATAACGTTTTGTGTATTTCGATGCTAAAAATAAATTCCGATGTACAATATATTGCAGCAGTATTGGGCATCTTGTGATGTTCTTATTGTGTAACTCCGTGGAGTATATTGTAGCTGTATGGCCTTTTCTTTTGCAATATTAAATGAATTATTATTATGGTTAATCGAAAAAGCTTATATAAAGTTTTATTCTAAAATAGCACCCTTGTCTGCTGAGGATACAAGCCTTGAATATCGAGCTAAATACCCTTTCTTAATTCTTGGCTCTGGAGCTTTCCACTCAACCATTCTTTCTTCAAGTTGTTGCTTTGATAAATTAACATTTAGTTTTCCATCGGGTATGTCTATTGTGATAATATCTCCATCCTTAACTGCTGCAATAGGCCCACCTTCCATAGCTTCAGGTGAAACATGTCCTATTGATGCACCTCTGGAGGCTCCAGAAAACCTTCCATCTGTTATCAATGCCACATCCTTATCTAGCCCCATACCAGCGATGGCCGATGTTGGTCCAAGCATTTCGCGCATTCCAGGACCGCCTTTAGGGCCTTCATATCGAATGATTACTACATCCCCTTTGTTTATTCTACCACCATAAATAGCATCAATGGCCTCATCTTCAGAATTAAAAACCCGAGCAGGACCAGTGTGTTTTAGCATTTCGTTAGCAACAGCAGAACGTTTTACAACTGCACCATTTGGTGCTATATTGCCCTTTAAAACTGCTATTCCGCCTGTTGGACTGTATGGATTGTCTATGGGTCTTATTACATCTGTATCTTTTACTTCAACATTTTCAACATTTTCATCAACTGTTTTGCAAGTAACAGTAATAAGCTCTAAATGTAACAGATTTTGCTTTGTTAATTCTTTCATTACAGCTTGGACTCCTCCAGCCATGTATAAGTCCTGAACATGGTAAGGGCCGCTTGGAGCAAGCTTGCAAAGATTCGGTACCCTTGAACTTATAGTGTTAATCATCTCTAAGTTTAGCTCAACTCCTGCTTCATGAGCAATTGCTGGTAAGTGCAGAACTGAGTTTGTAGAACACCCCAGTGCCATATCAACAGCTAAAGCATTTTCAAAGGCCTCTGGTACAAGTATATCGGATGGTTTAATATCCTTTTCAACAAGCTCCATTATTTTCATTCCTGCTTGTTTTGCAAGTCGAATTCTTTCTGCATAAACAGCTGGGACAGTTCCATTACCAGGAAGACCCATCCCCAATACTTCAGTAAGGCAATTCATTGAATTAGCTGTAAACATTCCAGAACATGAGCCACAACCAGGACAGGCATTGTTCTCATACTCAGCCACATCTTCCTCTGTTATTGCTCCAACTTTAAAAGAACCAACTGCTTCGAAAACACTATTCAAATCTAATTGAGTTCCATTCTTATTTATTGATAACATAGGGCCACCACTAATGAAGATCGATGGTACATCAACCCTTGCTGCAGCCATGAGCATACCTGGAACTATTTTATCACAATTTGGAATAAATACCATACCATCGAAACTATGAGCTATTGCCATTGACTCACAAGAATCAGCAATTAATTCTCTACTTGCAAGGGAATATTTCATACCTTCGTGCCCCATTGCGATACCATCACAAATACCTATACATCCGAACTCTACAGGGGTTCCTCCTGCCATACGAATTCCTGTCTTTACAGCTTCAGCAATCTTATCTAAATGTATATGACCAGGTACAATCTCATTTACAGAATTGACTACACCTATTAGCGGTCTTTGAATCTCTTCGTCAGTATATCCCATAGCTTTAAAAAGACTTCTATGAGGAGCTCTCTCAATACCCTTTTTAATGATATCACTTCGCATAAGTTCACTTCCTTTATTTGGACATTTCGTAACAATTCAACACATCAAGTAAATATTAACTCGTCTATACCTTTGCCAGGCGGTACAATAGGTAAAACCCTTTCATCTATATCAATTGTAAAATCAATTACAACAGGCACATCTTTAGAAGACAACGCCTTATCTATTGCGGCTTCAATATCTTGCTTTTTATCAACTCTTATACCTATTGCACCATATGCTTCGGCCAGTTTTACAAAATCAGGGCCTCTGTTCAATGTTGTTTGTGAGTACCTTTTATCATAAAACATAGTCTGCCACTGACGAACCATTCCAAGTGTTCCATTATTAAGTACAGCAATGATAATTGGCAGTTTATAATGAACTGCTGTTGCTAGCTCATTACAATTCATTCTAAAACTCCCATCACCTGCAAAACTAATAACTTTACTGTCTGGCTTAGCCATCTGTACTCCAATGGCTGCCCCTGTTCCATAGCCCATGGTTCCCAAGCCTCCAGAAGTAATAAACTGTCTAGGGAAACTGAAGTTGAAATGTTGTGCTGCCCAAAGCTGATTTTGTCCAACTTCTGTAGTAATATATGCATCGGGAGCTTTTTGGCAAAACTTATCTATAATGTACGATGGAAATAATTGACCATCGTCAGGAAAAACAAGTTCAAACTCCTTAATCCATTGTTTAACAGTTTCAGCCCATTCAGATTTAGAAACTTCTTTGGTGTATTTAAGGATTCCTGTTAATATCTCGTCTACATTACCTGTAAGAGGATAGTGAACATATATGTTTTTATTTATTTCAGCTGGATCAGCATCCATATGCATTATTTTTGCATTGGGGGCAAAGCGTTTCAAATCACTTATTACTCGATCGCTAAACCTTGCACCAATATTAATTAATAGATCACACTCTGAAACTACTTTATTTGATACTCTTGACCCATGCATTCCAACTAGACCTGTATACAATGGATTTGATTTAGAGATCGAGCTGGTTCCCATTAATGTTGTAGTTACAGGAATTTTTAACTTATTTGACAATTCAGATACCAAATCAGTAATATTGGCAATGATTGTTCCTCCGCCTGCCACAATTATAGGTTTTTCTGCTACTTGAATAGCTTTCGCAGCTTCTTCTAAATCTTTCTCTGTGAAGTAGTTTTTTATAGAAAGATCAAGTCTGCTTTTACCATCAAAAGGAATGAATTCAGCTTTATTTGAAGTAACATCTTTACATATATCCACCAAGACTGGGCCAGGCCTTCCTGTTTTGGCAATCTCGAAAGCCTTACGTATGGTTTCTGCTAGCTTATTTACATCTTTGACAAGAAAATTGTGTTTTGTAATGGGCTCAGTTATTCCTGTAATATCAACCTCTTGAAAAGAATCTCTTCCTATCAAGTTAGAACTTACCTGACCTGTTATTGCAACAAGTGGTATTGAGTCCATATATGCAGTTGCAATGCCCGTTACAAGATTAGTTGCTCCAGGACCTGATGTTGCAATACATACCCCAACTTTACCCGATGCCCTTGCATAGCCATCAGCAGCATGGGAAGCACCCTGTTCATGAGAAGTTAAAATATGCTTTATACTCTTACCCTTTTTGTATAGCGAATCATATATGTTCAAAACTGCGCCACCGGGATATCCGAATATAGTATCCACCTTTTGTTCTTTTAAGCATTCTATGACTATATCTGCACCTGTTAATTTCAAATGATCACTTCCTTTCTGTTCAATTTAATCTCAAATTTTACTCGCAACTGCATCTCCCATTTCGTCACAACCAATGATTTTTGCATTTTCAGTTGCTATGTCCAATGTCATAAACCCTTCTTCAAGTACTTTTAGTACTGCATCCTCAATTGCTCTTGACTCTTCTTCCATATTAAAGGAATATTTGAGCATCATTGCAACAGATAAAATAGTTGCTAGTGGATTTGCTTTATTTTGCCCTGCAATATCCGGCGCTGAGCCATGTACAGGTTCATAAAGACCAACACCAGAGCTATCTAAACTTGCTGAAGGTAGCATACCAATAGAGCCTGTAAGCATAGAAGCCTCATCGGACAAAATGTCCCCGAACATATTTCCTGTAACAATAACATCAAACTGTTCTGGTTTTATTACAAGCTGCATAGCAGCATTATCAACATACAAATGGTTTAATTCCACATCGGGATATTGCTTCGAAACATCTATTACTATTTCTCTCCAAAAGCGCGAAACCTCAAGGATATTTGCTTTATCAACTGAAGTTACTTTATTATTTCTTGTCCTGGCTATTTGAAATGCAAGATGTGCTATGCGCTCAATTTCGGACTTTTTGTATGTCATTGTATCATAGGCAACAGGTTCTCCATCTCTTGTTGTTCTGCCTCTTTCACCAAAATAAATGCCACCTGTTAGCTCACGCAAAACTAAAATATCCAAACCATCTCCAATAATTCTGTCTTTTAGTGGACTTGCATCTTTAAGCGGAGCAAATATTTTCGCTGGGCGAAAGTTTGCAAACACACCAAGTCCAGAACGTATTCCTAAAAGACCTGCTTCTGGACGTTTATTTAGTGGAAGGCCATCCCACTTATCTCCTCCAACTGCACCCATAAGAATAGCATCTGAGCTTTTACATATGGAGAGGGTTTCACTCGGCAGTGGTTCCCCTGTTTTGTCTATAGCTACTCCACCTATATCCGCATAAGTATATTCAACTTTGAAGCCATATACATCTGATACTTTGTCCAATACCTTTATGCCCTGGCGAATTACTTCCGGGCCTATTCCATCCCCAGGTAATACAGCAACTTTATATGATTTCATATTAGCCTCCTATTTTCGCATTCTCGCACAAGCCATCATTGAGTTTTGATATGTTCCATTAACCCGCCTGAATTTATTATGTTTTGTATAAATTTAGGAAAAGGCATAATTTTATATGTTTTCTCATTACTATAGTTAAATATCGTACCATTTTCAAGATCAATTTCAAGTTTATCCCCTTCATTTGCATCTTCAACACATTCTGGGCATTCTATAATTGGTAAGCCGATATTAATAGAGTTTCGGTAAAAAATACGTGCAAAGCTCTTTGCTACAACACATGAAATACCTGACTCTTTTATAGTAATGGGAGCATGTTCCCTTGAAGAACCACAACCAAAATTTTGCCCGCCTACTATAATGTCTCCTTTTTTAACCCTCGAGACAAAGCTTGGATCAATGTCTTCCATACAATGCTTAGCTAATTCTTTATAGTCCGATATATTTAAATACCTTGCAGGAATTATTACGTCGGTATCAATGTTGTCGCCGTATTTTAATACTTTACCAATATAATTCATAGCATTCACCTTCCCTTTTAATATTTCAATCTTAGTTAACCATTTAATTGCTTTTTAGGTTATTGTATGCCTATAACATAACTGACTCAGGACTGGAGATTTTGCCTGTTATCGCTGAAGCTGCAGCAACAGCAGGGCTTGCTAGATAAACTTCGCTATTAACATGCCCCATACGACCAACAAAATTTCTGTTTGTTGTGGAAACAGCACGTTCACCTTCTGCTAATATTCCCATATGCCCTCCAAGACATGGTCCGCATGTTGGTGTACTAACGGCACATCCTGCATCAATGAAGATATCAAATAAACCCTCATGCATACATTGCTTCCAAATCTTTTGTGTTGCGGGGATTATTATACATCTGACATTGTCGTTGACTTTTTTTCCTGCAAGAATTTTTGCGGCAATCCTCATATCTCCAATTCTACCGTTTGTACATGAACCTATAACTACTTGATCTATGGGTATATCTTCAATTCCATCAATAGTTTTTGTATTTTCTGGAAGACTTGGGAAAGCTACAGTAGGTTTTATTTTGCTAAGTTCAATATTAATTTCATCAACATAATGTGCATCTTCGTCGGGTTTAAAAACTTCATAATGTTTAGTTGAATGCCCTTGGATATATTGCATTGTTTCGTTATCAACTTCAAAGATACCATTCTTAGCACCAGCTTCAATCGCCATATTTGCTATGGTAAACCTGTCATCCATTGTTAAAAATTCCAGACCATCTCCGGTAAACTCCATTGATTTGTATAATGCACCATCAACACCGATAAGACCGATTATATGCAAAATAATATCTTTCCCGCTAACCCATTCTGAAGGTTTTCCGGTTAAAGTAAACTTAATAGCTTCTGGTACTTTTAGCCATACTTCACCAGTAACCATTGCTGCAGCCATATCAGTACTACCCACGCCAGTGGAAAATGCGCCAAGTGCTCCATAGGTACATGTATGTGAATCTGCACCTATAACAAGATCACCTGCTGTAACTAAACCAAGCTCAGGTAATAGAGCATGTTCGATGCCCATCTGACCAATTTCGAAAAAGTTTGTTATCTCCATTTTTTTAGCAAATTCACGCATCAGCTTAACTTGCTGTGCTGACTTAATATCCTTATTTGGAGTAAAGTGGTCAGGGACCANTGCAATTTTTTCTTTGTCAAAAACTCTGTCAACGCCTGCTTTTTCAAACTCCTTTATAGCAACTGGAGCTGTTATATCATTTCCTAAAACCATATCCACTTTTGCAGATATGAGCATACCCGGTGTTACATTGTCATGGCCCGAGCTTCTTGCCAATATCTTTTGAGTCATAGTCATTCCCATTTGCGACACCTCTCTTTAATAATAGAATTATTTTTTTACAAGTTTCACTAAAACTAACAATTTAGTTTAGTAAAAGTATATTTGGTTACAAAGTATAGTTAGTTAATTATGCCTTAATGTTTCATAAAATATATAAAACTTTATAGATGTAGTGCATCTTATCTACTATTATACAGTAGCGAAAAAATTACGCTTCAGTTATTTTACTTTGGTTGAAATAAAAATTATTGTTTCTTGCTTTATTTGACTCACCCATTTTTTAAGGGCACAGTTTCATGTGGTTTTCATCATGAGGAAGTGGATATGGTGTATTATTAGAAACAGGTGTAACTAAAGTATAAAGTAAAATGCTTAGGTTTTATGGTATTTTGACAGCAAACAATGTATTGCAACTGCTATAATCATTATGTTACAATAACGTTAATTATTTAGCATTATCATATTAAATTCACTACAATAAGGAAGTTAGTAAATTTTATTTATGTATGGGGTTATTCGGAGGATTTTTCATGACTAGGACAAACAAGATAGGTCTTTTTTCTTGCATTATCATATTTCTTATGTTTTTTTCAGCATGTACTACCAGCGAAAAGTTAACTGTTTTTGAAGTTTCTCCAACATCATCATCACTAATATCCCCTACCTCTATCGCGACTGCCGTCCCTACTCAAGAGCCTGTCGTACTACCAACAAAAACAACGGCTTCCATTCTTTCAGCAGGCGATGTAATAATGCATGATGCCCTTATTAGATCCGGGAAAGGCGAGAACGGATTATATAATTATAATAGTATATTCACAAGAGTTAAACCTTATATTGAAGAAGCTGATTATTCTATTATTAGCTTTGAAGGAGCTTGTATGGAAACTGATGATAATTATACGGGGTATCCTTTATTTAACGCACCTCCAGATATAATTTCTGCTTTTTCACATGCCGGTTTCGATATGGTTAACAATGGTAATAATCACTGTCTTGACAGAGGACTTGCTGGGCTATTAGAGACGAGAAGTATTATCAAGCAGATGAATATGCAAGTTATTGGTACATTTAATGATTTTACTGAGCCCCGTCATAAAATTCAGGATTTAAATGGCATTAAGGTTGGTATTCTCAGTTATACATATGGTTGCAATATGAATGAAAACCGCTTAACTGAAGAAGAACGAAATAAGCATTTGAGTCTTATAGACAAAGATAAAATTCAGAACGAAATAGAAGTCCTATCTCCTCTTGTAGATTTAGTTGTAGTTCTTATGCACTGGGGTACTGAATATCGCCTCGATCAAAGTAAAGAACAGATGGAACTTGCAGACTTAATCTTTCAATCAGGAGCTGATATTATTCTTGGTTCACATCCTCATGTTGTTGAGCCTTCGGAAATTCGTCAGATAGATGGTGAAACTAAATATGTAATCTATAGTATGGGTAATTTCTTATCAAACCAAATTGGTGGTGAAAACCCCAATGCCAGAAATAACGACTTTACTCAAGAAGGTGTTATGGTATCTTTTGAAATAGAAAAGGATTTAATATCTGAAAAGACTCGTATCATATCTGTAAAACATATACCAACATGGATTCATCGATTCACTGAGGACAATATTTACAAATACTCAATTGTTCCAATTCCTTCATTAGATGATGAAGTTTTCAATGAAGCCGATGCAAAATTAGCAGAAAAACTAATAAGTTCTTACAACAGAACAATGGAAAAGATGCAAGAGTACCCTGCATCTCAATAACCACAACACAAGG
>JGI24709J26583_10000383_pt1 | contig 37295 bp, 32 predicted proteins | sample BioPla2DNA1_FD_26583 | JGI IMG/M metagenome (IMG submission 26583) | reverse complement strand
GTTTCCGATAAATGCTGTTAATGTGTCCGCAAACCGTGCCTATAGAGATGTTGCAATGGTCGGCAATCATTTTGTAGCTGTCACCGGCTACAAGCCGTTTCAAGACATCGAGTTCACGTGCCGAAAGGGCATACCTGTTCTCAATCTTATGACTCGGTGAAGTGAAAAATTGGAGTACCTTGCGCGCTATTTCGCTCGACATGGGTGAACCACCGTTTGCCAACTCGGCCACTGCTTCAATGATTTGTATCGCGGATGCTTTTTTGAGCAGGTAACCGGTGGCGCCGGCACGCAACGCGTCGAAAATTTTATCGCGATCTTCTATCACGGTGAGCATCATCACGTTAATGTCGGGATATTTGTCCTTTACCAGTCGGGTAGCATCGATACCCGAAAGGTAAGGCATATCGATATCCATCAGAATAACATCGGGCTCTTCCGTTTCACAATTTTCAAGAATATGGCGGCAGTCCGGGTACGCTCCGGCAAAGCGCAACAATCCCGAACCTTTTACCAAGAAGGAGAGGCTTTCGCGCAGCGCGTCATTGTCCTCGTATATGGCGACCTTTATTTCTAACTTCATTTTTTATAAGATCTCGGCATTACAACGTGTTGAACACGAAGGTTCTTTAATTCAACTGCAATTTTAGAGATTACAAGCACATTTGTCAATCATAGGAATATATGGTTTCCCTCAATAACAGGCGATTGTCATTTTTATCCAAACTTGGCTGCAAATGCAAGTAGAATCTCTCCCGGTGTTCTTGCGCAAAAACGAAATTTTCATCCCAACTTAGCTTGAAAGGCAACCATTGTACCCTGACCAATCGTAGAGTGAATGGTAACCTTACCGCCAATTTTATCACCGCGATACTTCATATTGCGTAACCCGTTTCGCCCATAATCTTTGGATGTATCAAAACCTTTCCCATTATCGGTTATCGTCATTTGCAAAACAGAATGGGAATAGTCAAAATCAATGATTGTTTCCGTGCACCTGGAATATTTTGCCGCGTTGTTCATGGCTTCTTTGGCTATTAAAAACAGGTTTCGGCGTACATCCATCGGAACTTGTAAAGAAGCAATGTTTTCGGGGGCTTCAATAGTGAACTTAATATCAAGTGGTTCGAAAAGCGTCACGGCATATTCCCTGATACGTACGATAATGTTGTGAAAATTATCGTTTTGCGGGTTTACCGACCAAATAATGTCGTCCATGGACTCCAGCATATTCCGGGCATTTTTCCCGATTTTACGCAACATCTCTTCGGCATTAGGACTGTCATCCAATCTTGATTGCAACAAGTCACTCATAATGGAGATACTGCTCAACGTTGAACCAACATCGTCGTGCAAATCGGAGGCAATTTTCGTACGAATTTGTAGTTGCTTTTCCTGGTGTTTCTTTCGGTTCAAATATAGGGAGTAAATAATCACTATGATTATCATGATAGAAAGCGATAAAAACCACCAGGTCTTCCAAAACGCTTGCCTTACACTAAACTCAACAGATCGGTTATATCCCAACCAAACACCCTTGTACGAGACATCTACTACGAAGCGATATTTCCCCGGTTTTAGATTAGTGTATCGAGCTTCCAAAATACTTGTTGGTGGGTTCCAATCATTTTCCAAACCTTCCAATTTATAGCGATAACGTACTTGGCTGTAGTCTTCAAAACAGATTGCCGTGTAGCCGAAAGTAAGGTTATTTTGATTGTGCTTTACAATACGCGGAGCTCCTGTTTCGTCATAAGGGTTCCAATCGCGAACCGGTTGACTGTTAATACTAATATTTTCAATAATTAAATTCGATACGCTTAATTGTGAGTATTTTTCTGCTTCATCGAGCCATCCCACGCCCACCTGTGAGGCACTAAAAACATTTCCGTATCGGTCTACCATGATTTTGGCATCTACACCAACGTACCCTAACAGACCGTTCCGCTCATCTGTTAGCATAAAGGAGTTGTTGTAGGGATTGAGGTAAAGCAGCCCGTTGTTTACTATCCATAGTCCGCCATGCTTATCGGAAGTCATGTAGAATACAGTAAGATCTTTCAGTCCATCTTCTGTTTGATATATATTGAAATAGAAATTATCTTTGGTTTGCTCTTCAATTTTAACCAATCCTTGTCCTTCTATGGTAAGCCACATGACATTTGTCGTATCTTTTAGGATTGAATAGGTGTAGCCGTCTCTTATACCAGTTTTTTGTAATTTTAAAAGGATTTCGTGAGAAAAAGTTTCCGTTTTAGGGTCAAACATGCAAAAACCGGTACGGCTACCTATCCAAATCCGTCCATATTGGTCTTCTTCTATCGCTCTGAAATGAGTTGTACCATATAATGAAGCAGCGTTTTGAGTATCATTTGTAAAATAATCTGCTTTTGTTCGATTGTGATTTAGGCGTGCAACGCCAAATTGCCCTGTTCCTAACCACAAGTTATTTTGGCTATCTTCAAATACTTTGTAGATAGTATTGTTCCAAAAGTGGTTAAAATTCTTATCCGGTATTGAAAACGGCTTTAAAATCTTGTTTTGCTTATCAATGTACCAAAGTCCCCGTTGTGATGTAGCTACCCAAATAACTCCGTTGCTGTCCTTGAAAATATCATTGGCGTTGAACATCTCTTTTTTGTCAATCTCGGGCTGGTAATAGGTCCATTGTAGGGTAGAACTGTTCCAACAAGCCACCCCGTAGCTTTCCCAGTGCAGTCCAAAATAGTACTCATCTGTTGCATCGTCGTGTAAGGTTGCCGATACCCAACCATGAGGGAAAGGAATATCAAGGAGTTCAAACTGCTTTGCCCTTAGGTTTTGCCGCCAGAGTCCATCATCGCAACTTAACCAAAGCGCTCCATCTTTTAGTTTGAAAATTTTCATGTATGGCTTGTTAAGAATATTGTAGGTTTGTTCTTGTTTAAGTCTGGATAATTTTTCTGTATTTTTATTAAAAACATAAAGCCCTCTATCCCAGTCGCTTACCCAAATTTCATCTCTGTTTTTAAACATTATGTTGTTTGCTGACCAAAGATTCGTAGTGGTTCCTAAGCGATTGTCGGTTTTGGGATACACAAAGTTTTTCCATGTCTCGGTTTCCATATCGAAACGTGGAATCCCTGAAATCCAGCATATACACCACAAAAAGTTTCCTTCTTGGATGAATTTTTTCACAGCTGGTTGTGAACGCCAAAATGTAGCTTCTCTGTTTGGATAGACTTTGTGTATGGCATTTCTTTTTTTATCAAAGCTTATCAATCCACATTCAGCTCCCAACATTAATAGGCTATTATCTATGCTGTGTTGAATTATGCAGTACACACTTTTGGCAAAAGCGGGATTCCCTTTGGTAATGGGTGGCGTATCGAGATAATGATTCATTATGCCCGATAAATCGGGTTTAAAACTATAAAGTCCGTTAAGTGCGGCTATCCATATAGTTCCATCTTCATCCGGGTAAAAATAATTAATCGATTCAACAGGATTTCCATCTTGGTCGTTTTCCAGATTGGTGATTTTTTCGGTGCGGATGTCCATCAATGAAACCCCATGTTTACCACCTATGCATAAAGTTGTGTCGCCAAGCAAATAAAGCGATAGCACATCGGTATCAATAATCGAAGTGGTATCACCGGGTATGTTATAAAAGATTTTGAAATCATGCCCATCGTAGCGCATTAATCCATGCCTGCTCGCGATCCACACGAATCCGTGACTGTCTTCCAAAATATCTGAAATATTGCGAATAGATTCATCACCTGGAAGCCTGATTTCTTTGAAAACATACTCTTCAGAGCGTAATTTCAATGGTAGTGTAGATGTTTGCGCGGAAATTGTGAATTGCATCAAGAAAAAAAGCGGAGCCATTAGGGCTATTAAGCGAAAAAGGTGCAGCCTTATCCCGCTTGGCTTTTTTTTCCAAATCTCGTGTACACGGCACATGATTATTTGGTTATAGGTGCATTATTAGTATCATATCCCTCATCATAAGGGGTTGTAAAGTATAAGCACAACAACAAAGTTACTATTTAACAGAATCTAATACAAATATAGTAAGTTACGTTTAAAAAGCTCCCCCCTTTTGAATTTATTTTGCACCCAATTCTATAAAGACTATTTGCCATCGGTACTTTTACAGGTTAATCCAAGATAAGAGCTTTTATGTTTAAAATAAGGAAACTCACCAAAATAACCCGGCGACTAAACATTTTAAAGCCAAAAACGTTTTAAGAGCTAAATAGAACAATTAAAAAGGATAACATTATGGTAAGTAAAAGATTAGAAGCAGCTATCAACAAGCAGATTAACGCTGAATTGTGGTCGGCATACTTGTATTTATCCATGTCGATGCACTTCAACAACGAAGGGTTGCCCGGTGTGGCAAATTGGTTTTTGAACCAATTTAAAGAGGAACAAGACCACGCGCATAAATTCATGAATTACATGAACGCGAAAGGGAACAGGGTGGAGTTAACCCCTATTGAAAAAGTGGATACTTCCTGGAAAAGCGTTTTGCATGCTTTTGAAGAGACGTTGAAGCATGAAAGGGTGGTAACCCAACTTATTAACGAATTGGTTACTATCGCGAAAGAAGAGAAGGACTACGCTTCGGACAATTTCCTTCAATGGTTCGTGAACGAACAGGTGGAAGAGGAAGAGACGGCACAAGGCATTATCGACAGCCTGAGACTGATTGGCGACAACGGTTTCGGTATTTACTCGCTAGATAAAGAACTTGGTACACGTACATACACCGCTGCCGATGTTTCCGCGACCGGTGAGGAATAATTAAGAGTTATATCTGATAAAAAACAGGGCACCATACGGTGTCCTGTTTTTTATTCCTCTTTTACTTCTTAAGGAACTCGGTAAGGATAAAAATGGTTTGACCGTCTACCCGCCCTTGCACGTGTGTTGGATCTTCTTCCGATAGGCGGATGCCACGCACCCGCGTGCCTCGTTTTACCACCATCGACGAACCTTTCACTTTCAGGTCTTTGATAACGGTCACATCGTCGCCGTCAAAAAGCTCGTTCCCGTTGCTATCTACCACCTTTCCCGACTCATCGGCCGCTTCCATATCTTCCCGCGTCCACGCGTGGAAACACTCCGTACAGTGAAAAAGGGTGCCGTCGAAGTAGGTGACGCTACTTTGGCATTTAATGCAATTGGGTGTTTGTGCCATATTCCTTGTTTTTTATCACGTTATAAAATATTGATTCCTTGCGCCTCGCAAAGCTCCAGGGCCATCTCCCGAAGGCGGAACTTCTGTATCTTACCGCTACCGGTCATCGGGAACTCTTCCACGAAAAAGACATAACGCGGTATCTTGTACTTGGCGATCTTCCCCTTACAGTAGTCCCGCACATCTTCCGTTTCATACTCGAAGCCCTCCTTTAAGATAATGAAGGCGCCTACGTCCTCCCCGTATCGCTCCGAAGCCACAGCTACCACCTGCACATCTTGTACTCCCGGCATACGATAGAGGAAATCTTCCACCTCCTTGGGTGATATGTTCTCCCCTCCCCTAATGATCATATCCTTGATGCGCCCGGTAATACGGTAGTTGCCGTTCTCATCCTTCACCCCCAGGTCGCCCGAGTGCAGGAAGCCGTTCTTATCGATTACCTGAGCAGTAGCCTCCGGGTTCTTGTAGTAGCCTTTCATCACGTTGTAGCCGCGACAGCACATCTCTCCCTCAACGCCCACGGGGCACTCCTTCCCGGTCTCGGGGTCGAGCACCTTTACCTCGGTGAACTCGTATTCCCGTCCCACGGTAGCACACCGCACTTCAAACGGATCATCCACCCTACTCTGCGTCATCCCGGGTGCGGTCTCGGTGAGCCCATAAACGCTCGTTAGGTCCATGAACATCTTCTCGTTTACCTCCTTCATCAGCTCCTCGGGACATAAGGCACCAGCCATGATACCCGTCCGTAAAGAGCTCACGTCGAACAACTCGAACATCGGGTGGTTCAGCTGGGCGATAAACATCGTGGGAACACCGTGCAACACGGTGCATCGCTCCTTGTGGACGGAAGCTAACGTCACCAACGGATCGAACTGCTCTACCATCACCTGCGTGCTCCCGTGCGTCAGGCAGCACATGGTGGCCAGCACCACCCCGAAGCAGTGAAACAGGGGTACGCAGATGCAACACTTGTCGTCCGACGTGAACTTCATATGCAGCCCCGTGAGGTAACCGTTATTCACGATATTGTAATGGGTAAGCATCACCCCTTTTGGAAAGCCGGTCGTCCCAGAGGTATACTGCATGTTCACCACATCGTGGCAGTTGGAAAGCGCACGCAGACGCTCGAACTCATCATCGGGCACGTTACCACCCAACAGCAGCAGTTCCGCCGTATTGTACATGCCCCGGTACTTCTCTTGCCCTATGTAGACCACGTTCTTGAGTTCAGGGAATCGCTCCGATTTGAATGTACCCCGCCGGGTACTTTTCAATTCTGGAATAAGGTCGTAAATGATATCGGTGTAATTACTTCCTTTCACACCATCCGTCATGCAGAGCGTGTGCATATCCGAATCCTTCATAAGGAAAGCAATCTCCTCCGACTGGTAGTTGGTATTCACCGTCACCGCCACGGCACCTATCTTGGCCGTTGCGTAGAGAAAGGTGAGCCAGTCGGGCACGTTCTGCGCCCAGATGCCCACGTTGCTGCCACGGGTCACCCCTATCGCGATAAGTCCCTTGGCCATGTTATTAACCCGCATGTTAAAGGTGTCCCACGTGAAGCGCAGGTCGCGATCGGAGTAGACGATATACTCCTTATCCGGCGTTTTCTCCGCCCAGTACTCCAGCCAATCGCCCACGGTTTTTTCAGAAAGGGTTAAGCTGCTTATATTGCTCATACTTGTTGTCGTTATTGTTGATTATTTTACGCGGGCGCATAGACCACGCCCAAGATGGTAGCCGTGGCGTTATCCCCGGCAGTCACCAGGTGATCCACGATAGAGTCATAATAGATGCTATCCCCTTGGTGCAACTCGTATGTCTCTTTCCCGTAGTAGACTACGAGGGTGCCATCCAGAACATACAGGAACTCCTCCCCCTCGTGCGAGGAGAAACTTTTCTCACCCTTAATGGGCCGAATCTCGATCAGGAAAGGCTCCATGTTCCTACCAGCCTTCTTGGCCGCGAGCGAAGCGAAATCCATATGAGAATGGTCGTCGGTCAGGTGGCTCGTGAAGGTGACGGTGGGGAAGTTCTCGGTGTGTCGCGTAACGACCGGCCCCATCGCCTCGCTATCATCGAGGAAGGTGCCGGGACGTACGCCCAGCGCACGGGCTATCTTGATGATCGACGCGAGCGAAGGAATCCGCTCCTCTTCCAGTATCCGTTTCACCTGGGGTACCGTTAACCCGCTACCCTCTGCCAACTCTTCTGCCGAAATCTTTTTAGCGGCGCATAAATTTTTAATCTTTTCTGTAACAGCTGTCATCTTATAAAATTGAGTTTAACGCGCAAAAATAGGAAAATATACAGGACTTGTCAAATATTCATCGACGAACGCGCTATAGATTTTTCGGTATAAGGTAAAAGAGCACCCATACCGTCAACCAAATCATTGGCGAACAATCAATACTTGATGTTTTTAAATAGCACCCGATTTTCGCGGGCCTCGTTCAACCGGATCAGGATTTTCTCGCGGCTATAGTCGGAAAAGTCATCGACATCGTTCCCCATGATCAGACCTAAAAGGGAACGAAGCTCTTTGTCGGAGAACTGATTCATGATCTCGTCGAACGGCTCTTTCGAGCCAATCTCGAAACGGATAAAGGCCAACCTCGACTTCGCAGTGGGGTAATTAGGTTCAAGCTCGAGGAGTTCCTCAAGGTACTGGGCCGCCTGCTCGAACTTCCCCTGAACCACGCTGATGTTGGCCAACCGATCGAGCACATCTTCGTTGCCCTCAGAGACAAGGGCTGCCTTAATGTAAGCACCCTCGGCACGGGGATAATCCTTTTGGTAAAAAGCCAGCTCCGCCTCCAGCATGAAATAGTCAAGGGTCTCCCGCTCCTCTTCGGGCACCTGTTCAAACAGTTCATTGGCCTTTTCATAATCGCCCGTGTACACGTGAACAAAAGCCCGTTTAATTACAATCCCCCTGCTCCCAAACAGCGCCTCTTTCCTATCGATCAAGCGTATCAGCTCATCGTACCGCTCAATGGTCGCATAGGACTCGAACAGGGAATCGTACACCGCCTCGTCGCCAGGGGAGCGCTGCAAGCACTCCTCGAAGAGGGCGATAGATTCATCTACATTATCATTCAGGAACAGCGACAGAGCCTTCATTTTCAGCACACTCACATCCTCATCGTTGATGGTGATCGCGAAGTCGAACGCGTCTACCGCCTTATCATGCTGCTCGTTCATGGAGAAGAGCTTGCCGATATTTACCCATCCCTCGAAGGAATATGGATCGATGTCGAGGAGCTGGTTGTTATAAACGATGGCCTTTTCGTAATCACCTTTCATCTCGTACGCGTAAGCCAGGTCCACGATGGTATCGATGTTGGCCTGGTTAATCTGCATACTCTCTTCGAGGAGTTGGATACCGCGATCAAACTGATCCACATCATTGAGCAAGTACCCTACCTCGGTGATGAAGTAGTAGTAATCACTCGGCGTCAAATTCCTACCCAGCACATTGTTGATCAGCTCGTTGGCCTCATCATCATGTCCGAGGTAAAGCAGCGACTCGATTTTCAGCAACAGGAAATCCACATCCTCGTCGTCCGAAACCCACTGCATATACTCCAGGGCCTCCTCGTACATCTCCAGGAATACCAGGACCTTCACCTTCATCAACATCAACTCGTGGCTGCCGGGATGCATCTTCAGCCCCTCATCAATGAGCCGTTCCGCCTCCTCGCTATCGCCCTCCGAGTTGTAGTAATCGGCCAGCGATGCAAACTCATCTGCGTCAAAGTACATCGCCTTGCCAAGCACGCGCGCCTGCTCGTACTTTTCTACCAACGATTGAATATCCAGTTCGCTATCTTCCATGTAAACTCTCTCTGTATTATTTCGATCCTCCCTTCCAGGAGTCCCTAAGGGCGACCGTCCGGTTAAAGACCAGCGCCCCGCTCGTGGAATCAGTATCCACGTTGAAGTACCCGATTCGCTGGAACTGGAAGTTCTCAAGCGGCTTCACGTCAGCGAGGTACTCCTCCACCTTGCATCCTTTTCGCACCACGAGCGATTCAGGGTTAATCAGATCTTTAAACTCCTTATCTTTTTCTGCCAGCGGATCCTCCACCATGAAGAGGCGGTCGTACAGCCGCACCTCCGCATCGAGGCTGTGCGGGACGGAGACCCAATGGATGGTGCCTCTCACCCTTCGGTTCGCCTCGGGCATACCGCTTTTGGTCATCGGGTCATATTCGGCATACACCTCCACCACGTTCCCCTCGTCATCCTTCTTGCACCCGGTACATTTCACGATGTAACCGTTCTTGAGCCGCACCTCGTTACCCGGCGTCAGCCGGAAGTATTTCCTGGGCGCGTCTTCCATGAAGTCGTCCCGCTCAATCCAGAGCTCGCGGCTAAACTTCACCATCCGGCTACCCATGCCCTCGTCCTCCGGGTTGTTGATCGCCTCCATCTCCTCCACCTGCCCCTCGGGGTAGTTCGTGAGGATCAGTTTCACGGGGTCAATCACCCCCGAAACCCTGGCCACCCGCGCATTCAGGTCCTCCCTCACCGCGAACTCCAACAGGGAGACATCGTTCATGCCGTCGTACTTGGTGTAGCCTATCTTGTCGATAAAACCGCGGATCGCCTCCGGCGTGTAGCCCCTGCGGCGCATCCCCGCGAGCGTTGGCATCCTCGGGTCGTCCCACCCGGTAACCAGCCCATCCTGGACCAACTCCAGCAGCCGGCGCTTGCTCATCACCGTGTAGGTTAGGTTCAGGCGGTTAAACTCGGTCTGCCTCGGGCGGTAATCGCTATCCGCCAGCTGGTCAATAAACCAGTCGTACAGCGGCCGATGCACCTCGAACTCTAGCGTGCAAAGCGAGTGCGTCACCCCCTCGAAGTAATCGCACTGCCCATGCGCGAAGTCGTACATCGGGTAGACTTTCCACTTCGTTCCGGTTCGGTGGTGCGGCATGTGGATGACCCGGTAGATGATCGGGTCCCGCATGTGCATATTGGGCGAGGCCATATCGATCTTGGCCCGAAGCACCATCTGCCCCTCGGAGATCTCCCCGCTGTTCATCTTGTGGAACAGCTCCATCGATTCTTCGACAGGTCGGTTCCTATAGGGACTGTCGGTTCCCGGCAGGGTCGGGGTCCCTTTTTGGCGGGCGATCTCCTCTGACGACTGTTCATCGACGTACGCTTTGCCCTCCTTGATCAGCTTCTCCGCGAAATCCCACAGCTGTTGGAAATAGTCGGAGGCGTAATAGACGTTATCCCAATGAAAGCCGAGCCACTCGATATCCTCCATGATGGAATCGACGTACTCCACCTCCTCTTTCACGGGGTTGGTATCGTCGAACCGGAGGTTGCACGTGCCGCCATATTTTTCAGCGATACCGAAATCGATGCAGATCGCCTTGGCGTGTCCGATGTGCAGGTAACCGTTTGGCTCTGGTGGGAACCGCGTTTGCACGCGTCCATTATCCCGCCCCTCCTTCAGGTCGTTCTCCACTATCTGCTCTATGAAGTTCAAGCTCCTCTTGTTCTCTTCCACCGTAGGATTTTCTGTTGTCATATTGTTGTTATTCATTAGTTCTTTATTAGATTGAGACCCGTGCGAACGGTACCACGTTCGGTTCGCAAAACAGGCCATCCAGGTACTTGTAATACCCGGTTATCGCCACCATCGCCGCGTTATCGGTCGTGTAGGCGAACTTGGGAATATGGATCTTCCAGCCACGTGCTTTACCACACGCCTCCAACGCGTTTCGCAATCCCGAGTTGGCCGATACACCGCCAGCCAGTGCTACCTCGTTTACGCCAAGCTCCTCCGTGGCTAAGCAAAGTTTATCCATCAAAACATCGACAATCGTCTTCTGCAGCGAAGCACAGAGGTCCTCCCTGTTCTGATCGATAAAACCCGGATCCTCTTTCAACTCGTCGCGCAGGAAGTAAAGGAACGACGTTTTCAGCCCGCTAAAGCTGTAATCATACCCGTCGATCCTCGGCTTGCTGAAAGTAAAACGCCCCGGGTCGCCCAGTTTCGCCAGGCGATCCACCTCAGGGCCGCCGGGGTAGCCAAGTCCCATCACCTTCGCGCATTTGTCGAATGCTTCACCCGCCGCATCGTCGATAGTCTGCCCGATGATCTCCATATCGCTGATGGACTTTACCAAGATAATCTGCGAGTTGCCACCCGATACCAGCAGGCAGAGGAAAGGGAAATCGGGTTGATCCCTATCGCTCTCATCCTCCTTGATAAAATGGGCCAGCACGTGCGCCTGCAGGTGGTTCACCTCGATAAGCGGGATACCAAGCGCGGCAGTGAACCCCTTCGCGAAAGAGGCACCCACCAGCAACGAGCCCAGTAGTCCCGGCCCCCGGGTGAATGCCACGGCCGACACCTCTTCCTTGGGTATACCCGCCTGCTTGAGCGCGTCATGCACCACGGGAACGATGTTCTGCTGGTGCGCACGTGACGCCAGCTCCGGCACCACACCCCCGTACCGCTCGTGCACCGCCTGCCCGGCAATCACGTTCGATAGGATAACGCCGTCCCTCACTACTGCAGCCGACGTGTCGTCGCACGAGGATTCGATTCCCAAAATCGTTACCATCTAACCTTCGGATTTAGGAGACAAAGATACTACAAAAAAGCGTGTGATTTCACCAAGTTCTATCGATTACCTGATTTTACCGAACTTACAACGTTGCACCTACCCTAACCGCTCCCAACAGCGCATCGGGATGGTCCCGGTAGGTAAACCGGTGCACGTACTCTACCCTCAAAAGGCCCAGGATATTAGTAATCCCAAACGTTCCCTCCAGGTAAGGTACGTTTTCGTAACGTTGCGATACTGGCGGCAACAGGTAGGTTCCGGTGGCACCAGGCAGGTTCTTGTCGCTTAACCGTCCGTAGGCAGCCCTGACTGAAATCAACTCCCTTACCCTTAGGCGATTCAGCAGTTTGACACGAGAGAGCAACAACTCTTCACCCACGAATGTCATCCGGAGGGTAACCTGCTCATCCGACACGAACTCAAGCGCACGGCTCAAGAAAAAAGCGTTATTCTCTACATGGTGACGAATACGTTGGTTAGGGTACACCAGCAGCGGGAACGGCACCGCGCTCCATACCTTCATCGCTTCGCCCACCACGTCGAGGTGGGCCGCGTTGCCCAATAGAAAACGTTTTTGCACAGACAGCTCCGTCCGGTGAAACGGCACCTCACCGCCCAAGAAGTTATCTATCCCCATGGAGTGCGATAAGAAAAAGACGGGGCTTGTCATCTCCAACGGCCTCCTCTTCCGCCTTTGCTGTTCGTACGCCTCTCTCACGGAGTAACGCAGTTGGAGCCCTATTTCAGTGGTGTTCAACGCATCGGATCGGTTTACCACCTCATCATTCAACCACTCGAACGCCAACTCCCCTTGCGGCTGCAACCGGGATTGGCGCACCCACAAGGTGTGGGCCAGCCCGTTGCGGTATTCCCGCTCGTAATTCAGCTCCACGAAATCACGGTAGGTGGCTTCATTGAGCGACCGCCGGTAGGTTATCAGCAACAGGTCATTGGGTGAACGGGGATGCATCTCGCCGGGCGAGTAGAGGTCGTTCTCGTAAACCAGCCGCAGGTTATTTTTCGGAAACTCCTCTTCGTGGTACGTTTTCGGAGTGAACGAGTAGATCGCCTCACCGCGATACTTGAAGCGTTGATCCTTAAAGCCATATGCCACGTATCCCTTCACGAAGAGGTGAGGGCTTAACCGCGAGGTGGAGGCGATACCCGCACGTAACCGTACCCCCTCAATGGGGTTGTAGGTGGGTAATGTCTGTATCCTCCCGAAGTCGAACCGGTTCGTCTCGGGATTACCCAGCGGCACCCAATCGCCTATAACGAAGTTGACCGCCCGTTTAAAAAACCCTGGAGAACCTTTGGATTTTTCCGGGGATGCCACTTGGGAGCGTGAAAGCGTCTCAGCATGTGAGTCGTGAGAAGCCCGGGAAACTGGCACGGTACTCTTCGTATCATCTGCGAAAAGTAGACCACACAGCATCCATAAGAGAAGGGGGATAACCGTTTTTTTCACTTGTATTCTATTTATAGTTTCCTGTACCGGACCCGCTTGGGTTCCACGTTGCCGAGACGCATCTTTTTGTTCTCCTCGTACTCGCTGTAAGATCCTTCGAAGTAGAACACTTCGGAGTTACCCTCAAACGCCAGGATATGGGTACAGATACGGTCCAGGAACCAGCGGTCGTGCGAAATCACCACGGCGCAACCCGCGAAATTCTCCAACCCCTCCTCCAACGCCCGCAACGTGTTGACGTCAATATCGTTGGTCGGCTCGTCCAACAACAGCACGTTGGCCCCCGCCTTAAGCGTCAGCGCCAGGTGCAAGCGGTTCCGCTCTCCGCCCGACAACACGCCACACAGCTTCTCCTGATCGGCGCCGGAGAAGTTGAAACGGGCAAGGTACGCACGTGCGTTGATATCCCTACCCCCTACTCTCACGAATTCCGATCCACCGGAAACCACTTGGTATACCGTCTTTTCCGGGTCTATGGCCGTGTGTTGCTGATCCACATAGGCCGTCACCACGGTCTCCCCCACCTCAAACGTTCCGGCATCGGGTTGCTCCAACCCTTGAATCAGTCGGAAAAGCGTGGTTTTGCCTGCCCCGTTCGGGCCAATCACCCCCACGATCCCGTTGGGGGGGAGCATGAAGTTAAGATCGTCAAACAACAGCTTATCCCCGTATGCCTTTTTCACCTGCTTCGCCTCGATGACCTTGTTACCGAGACGGGGACCGTTCGGTATAAAGATCTCTAACTTCTCTTCCCGTTCTTTCTGGTCCTGGTTCAACAGCTTTTCGTACGAATTGAGGCGCGCCTTGCCCTTCGCGTGGCGTGCCTTTGGCGCCATATTGATCCACTCCAGCTCACGTTCCAGCGTTTTACGCCGCTTGCTCGCCTGTTTCTCCTCCTGCGCCATTCGCGTGGTCTTTTGCTCCAGCCACGAAGTGTAATTCCCTTTCCACGGGATACCCTCGCCACGATCCAGCTCAAGGATCCAGCCCGCCACGTGATCCAGGAAGTAACGATCGTGCGTGATACAGATTACCGTTCCCTTATACTGCTGCAGGTGTTGCTCCAGCCAGTCGATTGACTCCGTGTCGAGGTGGTTGGTCGGCTCGTCCAGCAGCAGCACGTCCGGCTCCTGCAAGAGGAGGCGGCAGAGGGCCACGCGGCGTCGCTCTCCGCCCGACAACTCGTGAATCGGTTGTTCTTCCGGTGGGCAACGCAGGGCGTCCATCGCCCGCTCCAGCCGGTTATCGATATTCCATGCGTCGGATGCGTCCAGCTTATCTTGAAGAACCGCTTGCCGGGCAAACAGCGCGTTCATCTTCTCCTCGTTCTCGTAATACTCTGGCAACCCGAATTTCTGGTTGATCTCCTCATACTCGTTCAGCAGGTCCATCACTGGTTGCACCCCCTCCCGTACCACGTCGATCACCGTCTTATCGGGGTCCAATTGCGGGTCCTGCTCCAGGTAACCCACCGTGAAATCTTTATCTGACACCACTTCTCCTTGGTACTCCTTCTCGATCCCCGCGATAATTTTCAACAACGTTGATTTCCCCGAGCCGTTCAACCCGATGATCCCGATCTTGGCACCATAGTAAAAGGAGAGGTATATATCTTTCAATACCTGCTTGTGTGGCGGGTACATCTTGCTCACCCCCACCATCGAAAAAATAATCTTCTTATCGTCTGACATACGCTTTTATTATATCATCAATATTACAAACTATCTCAAATCAATTTGACCCGTTGAACCTACATGCGACATACTTTACTCAACGTGTTACACGCGACATACGACACGCAAAACGCACGATACACGATACGCTCCTTAACGGTTCACAAAGATAGCGGTTATTTCCGAAAACTGCACTTGGAACGCAGTACGCACTCCTCGCACAGGGGCTTGCGCGCCTTACACACCAGCGCCGAAAAATCGAGGATAGACCAGTTCAGCTCCTTGCATGCCTTCACGTTGGTCACCTTTTTCGCCAACTCCTGAATCTCCTTGTCGTTCCTCACGTCCTGCATCTCGCCTGGGATAAAATAACGCTTCAGCAGCCTCGACATGTTGACGTCGAGCAGGGGGGCACGCCGTTTCAGCACGAACAGTTCATAGGCGTTCGAGGTATAGAGCGAAGCGAAGCTCGAATCGCTCAACTCGTTCCTATTTTTGGGTAACTCGCCGTTCTTCTGCTTGTACTCATCAATGATCTTGCGCATCCTCTTTGCCCGGTGTTTGTAGAGTCCAAGTGGCCTGAACACCTCTTCCAGCTCTTCATCCGTGGCCTGGACCAAATGGTTCCAATCGGGGTAACGACCAAAAAAAACCGGGTAATATTGCGCTACGGTCTCCGCCCGGGTACGCTGCAGCAACACCTCGCTAAAAACCAGCTCAAAGTTAGTCACCCCCTCTCTTCTCCATGGAAAATCCCTACCATTGAGCTCGAACCATTTCAACAAATGGCGCCGGAAATACCTCGTTTTATTTTTTTCATCCATGGGAACGTAAAAGTAGGATTAAACATCCGTATTTGCAATCTATTATGGTTTTTTGTCCCAATTTATTTCCACTTGACGAAAAGAAATTGTATTTTTGTGATTCAATTTAAAAGATAGTTTTTAGGGTTCTTTTCTTCTTACATAGTGAAACGGTCGCAAATAAACACATCGTTTTAATGCTCGGGAAGAGACTCATTCAATGACACTAATTAACAACTAAAATTCAATAAAGTATGATTAAAGTAGGTATTAATGGATTTGGCCGTATCGGCCGTTTGGTTTTCCGTGCAGCTCAACAAAGGAACGACATTCAAGTTGTGGGTATCAACGACTTGCTGGATGTAGACTACATCGCTTACATGCTGAAGTACGACACCATTCACGGTAGGTTCAATGGCGATATCGAGGTGAAAGATGGCAACCTCGTGGTAAACGGAAAAAAAGTACGCGTTACTTCGGAAAGGAACCCGGCCGATCTGAAATGGAACGAGGTGGGTGCCGAGTACGTGGTTGAATCTACCGGTCTCTTCCTTACTAAGGATAAAGCGCAAGCTCACATTGACGCGGGTGCGAAATACGTGGTTATGTCCGGACCTTCAAAGGACGACACCCGGATGTACGTGGTTGGTGTGAACCATAATACCTACACCAAGGGTGAGCAATTTGTTTCCAACGCCTCTTGCACCACCAACTGCTTGGCTCCGATTGCCAAGGTGTTGAACGACAAATTTGGAATCCTCGAAGGATTGATGACTACCGTACACGCTACCACCGCTACCCAAAGGACGGTAGACGGACCTTCAGCGAAGGACTGGAGAGGTGGACGCGCCGCTTCGGGCAACATCATCCCCTCTTCTACTGGAGCTGCCAAAGCCGTGGGTAAGGTAATTCCCGAACTGAATGGTAAACTGACCGGGATGTCGATGCGCGTTCCCACGCTGAACGTGTCGGTGGTCGACTTAACGGTCCGCTTGGCCAAGGAAGCCACGTACGAGGAAATTTGCACCGCGATGAAGGAAGCCTCAGAAGGCGAATTGAAAGGCGTACTCGGGTACACCGACGAAGCAGTGGTATCGAGCGACTTCATTGGCGATCCCCACACCTCTATCTTTGACGAAAAAGCAGGCATCCAGCTGAGCCCCACCTTCGTGAAGGTAGTATCATGGTACGACAACGAATGGGCATTCTCCCTGAAGATGCTCGACCTGATTGCACACATGGCAAAAGTTAACGGGTAAATAGATTCCCGTGTAGATAGAAAAAGCGCCCCCAGTTAGGGGCGCTTTTTTGTTACTTACAAGAAAGATTTCCAAAGAAAAGGGACTCACAGAAATGGTGTCATACAACCGATGTAACACAAAAAAAGAGACCGCTCCGTATTGCAGGGGCAGTCTCTTTACACTCTTCTGAAAGTTTCCAGTATCTTAGGCCGGATGAATTGCTTCGGTAGGACAGACGTCGGCACAAGAGCCACAATCGGTACACACTTCCGGATCAATCACGTAGATATCGCCTTCGGATATTGCTTCTACCGGACACTCATCGATACATGTTCCACAAGCAATGCAATCTTCAGTAATTACGTAAGCCATAATAGAAAAATGAATTAGTTATATTACAAAACATACCGTTTCTCACGCGAAGGTAAGCACTATTTTCTAAATACGAAAATGGATTCACCCCGTCTCTCTTATTTGAAATGTGTCTAAATTGCCAAAGCGGTGGACAGAGGATTATTTTCGATGACCGGGCTTGTACACAATAAGTGAGCGGGAACTACGTTATTAGCGTGTTAAATAAATGGTTGAAAGAATGAGAGTAAAAACCCCCTACCCTCCTCATATACACTTACGACTCACGAGGCAAAAGAACCTGGCGAGATTAGCATTGCTGATGCTGCTGGTGATGCTCTCGCTGTTCCTATGCACCACGAAGACCTGGGGGCAACACCAAAAGCTACAAAATCAACCGTACGTCGACCAGCGGCTGTTTCACCTGGGATTCACGATTGGGCTTCACACGCAAGACCTCATCTTAACGCAATCGGGGTACGTGAATGAAGACGGAGAATCATGGTTCTCCGAGATCCCGCGCTATTCGCCGGGCTTCACGGCCGGCCTTATCGCCGATCTCCACGTGACCAACCGCATGAATCTGCGTGCTATTCCCACGCTGCAACTGGGCGAAAAGAGGTTTGTTTTCAAGGAGCAAACAACGGGTGAGGAGTATAAAACCCGCGTGCGCAACAACTACATCTCACTTCCCCTGCAACTGAAGCTTTCGGCCGACCGGATCGATAACTTCCGACCGTACATACTGCTGGGGGGATACGGGAGCATCGAGCTGGCATCCCGTAAAGGCGAGGCGGTACGGCTAAAACCGTACGATATGGGGATTGAGCTGGGCGTAGGATGGGATCTCTATTTACCCATGTTTAAGCTGGCCCCGGAACTTAAACTGGCCCTTAGCCTGATCGATATATTGGATAAAGAACGGTCTGACCTCACGGACGAAAACCTAAGAAAATACGCTCGTTCCCTCTCCAAAGTCTCCCAGCGAGTAATCACGTTGAGTTTTCACTTCGAGTAGAGCGACTGGTAGGTCTTTTTCCCGGTATAGAAGCGCATCAAGATGCTCTTGGGGTACTGCGTGGGTATCTCGATTAAGGTTTTAGCAAGGTTCTCCCGCCTGACCTGCTTGTAGGAAGGGCGCATCTTCCAATAGTCAACGTAGGCCTTTACCACGGCCCGGGCATTCTTAAAGTTCCCCTTCATCACCAGGTGAACGAAGGCCAGTAAGTCCATGAAGTAACGGACAGCAAACGTGGTGAAGTAACGGGTGCGAGGCACGTTCTTATACAACATCAACAGGTTGTTGCGGAAGTTGAGGTACATCTTCTTCGGGTTCTCCTTGTCCAAGGAGGCTCCCCCCACGTGATAAACAGTTGATGAGGGTACGCACATCACCTTTCGGCCGCGTGCGTTCAATCGCCAGCAGAGATCAATCTCCTCCATGTGGGCGAAAAAGCGGCCGTCCAGTCCCCCATTCTCAACAAAATCGCTCTTCCGGATCATCAGGCAGGCGCCAGTAGCCCAAAACAGGGGGATTACCGTATCGTACTGACCGCGATCTTCCTCCACCTCCTCCAAGATGCGTCCCCGACAAAAGGGGTACCCATAGCGATCGATGAACCCTCCCGCTGCACCGGCGTACTCAAAGTGATCCCTCTGGTGGTAAGAGAGGAGCTTGGGTTGCACGGCCGCCACCTCGGGATGGTTATCCATGAAGTCGACCAGTGGCTGCAACCAGTTGGGCGTGGTCTCCACATCGGAGTTCAACAGCACCACGTATTCTGAACGTACCTGCTCCAACGCCCTGTTATACCCCTCCGCGAAACCGTGGTTCTCATCTAAAAGGATTAACGGCACCTCCGGGAAAAGGGTCTGCAAAAACTCCACCGAATCATCCGTCGACCCGTTATCCGCTACCACCACGCGGAATTCATCACCCAACGTATGTTCCAACACCAAAGGCAAAAACTGTTCCAGTAGCTTCCGACCGTTCCAGTTCAGAATGACCACCGATACCCTCGGCTCGTCGCATTGATTCTCCACGTGATGTTTCATTCGGTTAGTTTTTTATCGGGCAACTTGTTATCACGTTTGTTGTTGTCCAAGTGATTGTCGCCAGGCTGCTCCACTTCTCTCGGGTACTTCCAGCGATCATGTGTCCAGAGGTAGTAGGCCGGCTCATTCAGGATGGTGCTCTCCAACTTCCGGGCGTAACGTTCCGTAACCGCATATTTGGGTTCAATACTCGCATCGGGAGTAATCACGAAAAAACGACCGACGTAACGCCCCCGCTTCACCTTTTTCATATCGAGGTAGACCACAGGTAGGGCCATTGACCTCGCGATCCTCTCCAGTCCGGTCTCTATTAGCGTGTCTTGGTTCAGGAAACGGGTCCAATACTCGGTCACATGCCTTGGTGGACGCTGGTCCAACAGGAATCCGACCACCACGGAAAGCTTTTCATCCCGTGCCCTGATTATCGTTCGGTATGCGCGTCGCTTCTCGATGGGCAACGAATCAAAGCGACTCCGCACTTTCAGGAAGAGCCGATCGAACGCCTCCGACTTTAATTGTTTGTAAATCAGTCCCGTTTTAACACCTTCCATCAGATGTAAACCGATAGAGGGTACCCACTCCCAGTTGGCGTAATGCCCTAAGCTTAGCAAGCAGGAACCCGACTCTTTGACCAAGCGGTTGACCATCTCGGGATTTTCGAACTTAATCCGTTTCCGCATCTCCGCTTCGCTCATTCGGAGCGTTTTTATCGTCTCCACGAAGTAATCACATAGGTGACGATAAAATTTCCGCTCGATTTCTCGCCTCTCCCTGCCCGTTTTTTCAGGGAAAGCGTTTGCCAGGTTTTTCCTCACCAGCTTCCGGCGGTAACGAACCAAGTGGTACGCCAATAGGTAAAAGATATCCGATAAAATGTATAGTACCCAGAAGGGCAGCAACGCATGCAGGTAAACCATGCCGTACAGCAACCGGTACCCGACACCTACCTTTTTACAATCCTCCTCCATGAAAAGTTTTTATCTTGTTATATAACTTTCAACTCCACCTGTACTTTCTGCTTTCAAGTTCGACTGACGAAAATTAAGTTATAATCGCTTCCATCGCGACCTGCCTTTCATCGTAAGGCCCCACCTCCACCTCGATGACCCGGTTGATCAGTGCCAGATCGAAATCCGCATGCAACCTGACATAGTTTTCAGTAAACCCGTGCATCTTCCGTCCCCTCCTGGTGTGTTCAAACAGCACTTCCCTTCGGCTCCCCTCTTGCGACTGATAAAACGCGTATAGTTTCCGAGCCGACAGGTCGAGCAGCACCTTACTCCGAGCCTGCTTGGTCTTGTGGGGCACCACGTGGTCTACCTGCAACGCCCGTGTACCAGGGCGCTCAGAATAGGTAAAAACGTGAAGCTGTGAGAAATCGAGCGACTCGATAAACGCTCTACCCTCTTCGAAACAGGCATCGGTCTCCCCTCGAACGCCCACGATCACATCCACCCCGATGAATGCGTGGGGCATGACCGTTTTAATCCGCTCGATCTTTTGACGGAACAGTGCCGTGTCGTATCGTCGCCCCATCAGCCGAAGCACCGCGTCGCTGCCCGCCTGTAACGGTATATGGAAGTGAGGGGTAAAGCGACGAGAAGAGGCCACGAAGTCAATGATCTCATCCGACAACAGGTTGGGCTCGATAGAGGAGATACGGTAGCGTTCCACGCCCTCCACCCGATCGAGCTCTCTAATGAGGTCGATAAACGCTTCACCGGTCGTACGCCCAAAATCCCCAATATTCACACCGGTGAGCACGATCTCTTTGCCTCCCTCCTCCACTACCTGCTCGGCCTGCCTCAGCAGTTTGGCTATCGAACCGTTACGGCTGCGCCCCCGGGCAAAAGGGATGGTGCAATAGGAACAGAAGTAGTCGCACCCATCCTGCACCTTGAGGAAGTAGCGGGTTCGGTCGTCAGCGGAAATCGAATATGCGAACGTGCGAATCTGGTTCGCTTTCGAAACCACCGACTCGGTTTTCTCCTTTTTTATGTGGTTGCCTAAGTGCTTTATCAAATCAAGCTTCTGCTCGGTACCCAGCACCAAGTCCACACCCTCGATCGCGGCCAGTTCGTCAGGTTTCAACTGGGCGTAACAGCCCGTGACTACCACGTACGCGTTCGGATTCTCGTGAACTGCCCTCCGGATCATCTGACGACTTTTCTTATCAGCCAGCTCCGTCACCGTGCAGGTGTTGATCACGCAGATATCGGCCGGTTGCCCTCTACGAGCACGGGGCACCCCCACGTTCAGCAACTGCCGGCTTATCGCCGAGGTCTCGGCAAAGTTGAGCTTGCACCCCAGCGTGTAATAAGCGGCTGTTTTATCGTGAAAAACGGTTCGATCGTTCATAAGCAGGTCACAAAATTACACTTTTACTCTTAATTTCCTTCCCTTTTTTCTTTGATAATCGGGTTTAAGCTATTACTTTTGCACATTATTATCAATTTTGTGCAAAATGATCAAGCAAAACTTCATTAAACTATACGAAGAGAACTTCCAAAAAAATTGGGAGCTGCCAGCCATTACCGATTACAAGGGCGATAATTCCTACACTTATGGTGAGTTAGCTAGCGAGATCGCGAAGCTTCACCTGCTCTTCAGGGAGCTGGGCATCCAAAAGGGCGACGCCATCGCACTAATCGGCAGGAATCACTCCTCGTGGGCCATCGTTTTTCTCGCGGCCATCACGTATGGGGCCGTGATCGTCCCCATCCTTCACGAGTTCAACCCGGAGAGCATGGTAAACATCATCTCGCACTCCGACTCGAAGCTTCTGTTCGTTCACGAGGATCAATGGAAACCGATCGACGCGGACAAGATACAGATCCCGGTAATCGATATACCCACCTTCTCGCTTATTCAATGGAAGGATGAGGAGACGTTGTTAGCTTTTGACAGATGGGAGCAAAAGTTCCACGAGATCTACCCCACCGGGTTCACAAAAGAGGATATCCGATATGCCGACGTGAGCAATGACGAAGTAGTGTGCCTCAATTACACCTCCGGCACCACTGGCTTCAGCAAGGGGGTGATGATTACCGCGAACAACTTCGCGGGGAACGTGACGTACGCACACCAGTTGGAACTCCTTTTCACCGGTGATCGCCTCCTGGCCTTCCTCCCCATGGCACACGTGTACGGCTGCGCGTTTGATTTCCTCTACGCCCTCTCGGCCGGCGTTCACGTCACCCTCCTCGGGATGATTCCCACTCCACGGAACTTACTCAACGCGTTACAAGAGGTGCGGCCACACCTTATCATCACAGTACCCCTGATCTTCGAGAAAATATACAAAAGCAGAATCCTTCCGACCCTCAACAAGCCACTCATGAAAGGGTTGATGCGCATCCCGGGGGTTGAGCAAATCATCCTGAACCGGATTAACAAAAAGCTGATCCACACGTTGGGGGGTCGTTTCCGGCAGGTGATCATCGGCGGTGCAGCCCTGAACGCGGAGGTGGAAGCCTGCTTTTACAAGATGCGGTTCCCCTTCACGGTGGGTTACGGCATGACAGAGTGCGCTCCCCTTATCTCCTACGACCACCATCACGAATTCGTACCCACCTCATGTGGCTCCGTGCTGAAAGGGATCATGGAGGCACGAATTGATTCACCTGACCCGGAAAACACACCCGGTGAAATCCAGGTGCGCGGTGAAAACGTGATGAAAGGGTACTACAAGAACCCGGAAGCTACCCGGGACGCCTTTACCAAAGATGGTTGGTTGAAAACAGGCGATTCGGGTGTGATGAAGGATAGGTGCCTCTTCATCAAGGGACGTATCAAGACGATGATCCTCTCTGCCAATGGGCAAAACATTTACCCCGAGGAGATTGAAGCACAGCTAAATAACCTGCGGTACGTTGCCGAGAGCTTGGTTGTACCACGTGAAAACAGGCTGGTAGCACTTGTCTACCCCGAAGTGAATGCCATCGCTTCGGACGGTATCACGCCACGGGAGCTCGAAGAGATCATGGTTGAGAACAAAAACACCCTTAATCAATCGGTCGCTCAATACGAACAAATCAGCGAAATTGAAATCGTGGAGAAGGAGTTTGAAAAGACGCCGAAAAAAAGTATCAAGCGATTTCTCTACACTTGAAATAGACAATTAGTCACTTAATTATCAAGTATGATTTTCAAACACAATCGTCAAGCATAATATCAGCATCATGAATAAAACAGTTACCGCTGTCCTATTCCTAATAGCAACTATTACCGTTGGATGCAATCAACGCACCAACACCTTTTTTGAGAAGGAACTCACGTTCCCGGAGATGGTTACCACCGATCAAAAGGTAAAGCTCTCCGCGTATGTCGTCCCCACCCCACAACAATTGGAGTGGCAACAGCTGGAGCTGACTGCCTTCATCCACTTCGGGATGAACACCTTCACAGGTCGTGAGTGGGGGGAAGGCACGGAGGATCCCGCGCTCTTTAACCCCACCGACTTTAACGCGGAACAGTGGGTAACCACCCTGCAGGAGGCTGGATTCAAGATGCTGATCCTAACGGCGAAACACCACGATGGTTTCTGCTTGTGGCCAACCGCCACTACCCAACATTCCGTGGCCTTCTCCCCGTGGCGAGAGGGACAAGGGGATGTGGTGAAGGAGGTGAAGGCGGCCTGCGACAAGTACAACATGAAGTTTGGCGTTTACCTCTCACCGTGGGACAGAAACGCGGAGAGCTACGGCGATTCGCCGAGGTACAACGCGCTGCTGACGGAGCAACTAACCGAGCTGCTCACCCGCTACGGCGAGATACACGAGGTGTGGTTTGACGGAGCCAACGGCGAAGGACCTAACGGCCGGGTTCAGGAGTACGACTGGGCACGCTTCTACCACGTGATTGACAGCCTGCAGCCTTCGGCAGTAAAGGCGATCATGGGTAACGACGTGCGGTGGGTAGGCAACGAAAAGGGACTCGGCAGGAAGACCGAGTGGAGTGTCACGCCACTGCAGCCGGATATCAACGAGTCGATCATCAGCGAGAACCGGCGACTCGACATCTCCCCCACAGCCAATGATTTAGGGGGCCGGGAACTGATCGCCAAAGCGAAGACCATCTACTGGTATCCTTCTGAGGTGGATGTTTCCATTCGCCCGGGCTGGTTTTACCATCCCGAGGAGGACGACCAGGTGAAAACGTTGAAAGAGCTGGTCAATATTTACTACCAGTCGGTAGGCATGAACTCGGTCTTGCTCCTCAACATCCCGCCCGATACACGGGGTCAACTGCATGAGGTGGATGTGCAGCGGCTAAAAGAGTTCGGTGCCTATATCCAGAACACCTTTCAAAACGAAAAGCTGATTGATGGTGAAGGGTTATGGGAAGCCCGTCCCGGGGACTCCAAGGAGTTTGCCCTGCTGCCCGATGAGCCCATCAACACGGTTCTCCTGCAAGAAGAGATCACAAAGGGTCAACGGGTAGAGGCGTTTAACGTGGAGGGACTGGTGGATGGTGAATGGGTACTATTGACCGAGGGGAGCACCATCGGCTACAAGCGACTGCTCCGGTTCAACGATGTCTCCCCTACCCGTTTACGGGTCAATATAACGGGCACCCGCGACGTGGCCAATATCGCCAAGGTGGGGGCTTACCACGCGCCAGCCCTCGGTGATTAAACGGCAACTAAAACCGGACTACTAGACTGGGCAATCAATCCAAGCAACTGAACCAAACGATATAAACGATGTTTCAACGGCGAAAGTATAAAGCCAACCCTATGAAAGCGATTCTTCTACTGCTTCTATTTATAACGACCCTGGCAAACGGGCAGACCGTGGGCGACCTGTTTAAGGCGATGCCCTCGGAACTGCTCCCTGGCCTGTCGGATGGCAATAAAACCATGTTGCTGGTCGATACCGGGCAAACCAGCGTACCTTACGCGCTGGGTGAGGTGAAAAAGAGGGTGCATAGCGATGACCACCTGCTGATTCAAACCTCTAACGTGGGCACCATCGAGCTGAAGTTGCTGCCGGTTGCCCACCTACCGGTAACCAAGGGTCCCATGTCGCAAGGATTGGCTAGGCCGGACTCCGAAACGCCAAATCTCACATCCCAGGACTCAATGATTATTTGCGTGATCAGGACCGTCTGCGCCCAGGCGTGCGACAGCCACATCGATTTTTACAGCACGGGGTGGAAGAAAATAGACGATTCCACGCTCCTACCTACCATCAACGGAGAAATTTTCTTTGATTCTTCCCAAAAAGGGCGGGAAAATTATAAATATGCTGTATCTTTGCCGGGAATTTATCCCGTATCGGCTAAGTTCAGCGGTAACGGGACCGATCTGCTCCTTGCTTTCGATTTCAAGAAACACCTTGATGACCGACAAATTGAAGAGGTAGTACCTTTCCTCAAGAGCGACAAGATCGTGCTCAAATGGGACGGGATATCCTTCAAGGAGTAGGTAAGAATAACGACACTTTGCACCCGTAGTTCAATGGATAGAATACCGGATTCCGGTTCCGGCGATGTGGGTTCGATTCCCGCCGGGTGTACTTTTTAAGCCGACTATCAGTCACATAAGAATTTCTTTATTTCAGCAACAATTTGCTGCCAGTCCAGCAATTTCCCGGTGCCAATATCACCGCAAGCCAGCTCGCCGGATGCCGTTCCAAAGAGGTGATAGCCGTGTTTTTTCAGCTTTTGGATATTTTCTTGTACAATGCTGTTTTCATACATGGCCGTGTTCATGGCGGGGAAAATCAGCACGGGGTTTTTTGTCGCCATTACAGTCGTGCTGAGCATATCATCGGCTATGCCATTGGCAATTTTACCGATTATATTGGCTGTTGCAGGAACAATGACTAACAGATCTGCCGCTTTTGCCAGGCTAACGTGCTTCGTGTCCCATTTTGCTACCGGGTCAAACATTTCTGTCACCACGGCATTGCGCGATAGGGTTTGAAAGGTAAGTGGCGTAACAAACTGTTGAGCCGCTTTCGTCATGATTACCTTCACGTTATAGCCGTCTTTTCTCAACTGATTGACCACCTCAACAGCCTTGTAGCACGCTATCCCACCCGACACGCCGATTACCACGGTTTTTTTCGTGTTAGTTTCGCGGGGGTGCCCCGGCGTGATTTCTTCTCCTTTTAAATGACTGTTAGTATTCATAATCCAATAATCTTCAAATTAATTTCTTAACTTTCGCTTGTAACTGTTTAATAGCTTTCAGGCTCGACTTGCGTAAATTTCGTGACCCATCTACTGCTTGATTGCTAAAAGGAAAATAACTCGCTTGCGCTCAAACAGCTTTCCTTTTTTAACGCAATCTTCGCTGGATGTGTTCCCACGAAAGTTTACGAGGTCTTCGCCCTGAAAGCTCAAACAGTAAACAACACGCGAACGTTAAGTTAATTTTTTAGCATACTGTCAATAATCAGTTTTGCAATTTCAGACTTACCGACTGCCCGGGCAATTATCTTCTTTCCTTTCACCAAAATAGCTTGATGATTGGTTTCGCCGATCGCTGAAGCTTCATTCGCCACGACCAAATCGCACCTGTTTTTTTCTGCCAATTCATTGGCAACATGCAGTAATTCGGTTTCATCCACGTTTACAAGTAGCTTAAATCCCACTAGGAAGGTGTTCGGGTTGTTCTTTTTTATCAACGGGATGACTTTTTTCGTTCGTTTTAATCCAACGAGAATATCCTCGTCCGATGAGATTTTTTCGCCCGTGGAGTATCGTGATCGCGGGTTTTCTAATAGATAACGCACCTCTTCAGCCGTGAAACCATCGGGATGTTGTAGCGCTTCAATTTCCCGTGCAAGCTTAACATGGCTAACCAAGTAGCTAAATGTAAAATCCGAAATCGCCATGGAATGGATAAAATAATCCAGTGCCACTTCTTTCGTCAGCTTATCCACCGCTTGAAACACGCTTTCAGCATCCGTTACAGGAATAAAACTGACTTTCTTTTTGTCATTTTCAGCTAACCCTTTGATAATCGCATTTCGGGTGTGGATGTAGTGAACGTGAAAATCGGCAACAGATGGCGTGTTGAACTTGCTGAGCACGGCTTCCAAGCAGTGCCATCCCAACGAACCCGTGCTGATATTCGTGATTTCACGCACTCCATCCATGCTTTCAGAAGTTCCCCCGGCTGTAATGGCAATATTTATCATTGTTAGCATGTTTTTAGCCGTGAAAGAAGTTGTCAGAAAAACGAATCAACCGTTTGTCCGGCAGTTTCAGTGATTTTTTTCAAAATCTGGTTGTTATCGCCCAGTAAAAGCACGGTCGGCTTGTAATTTGCTACCTCGTCAGGTGTCATATGCGCGTAAGCCATGATGATGACTTTATCGCCCGGTTGTACCAGTCGAGCCGCGGCACCGTTTAGGCAGATGGTTCCGCTTCCCCGCTTTCCCTCTATCACGTAAGTTTCAAAGCGCGCACCGTTGTTATTATTGACAACCTGCACTTTTTCGTGTACGACGATTCCGGCTGCATCTAACAGGTCACGGTCGATGGTGACACTTCCGGTGTAATTCAAGTTGGCCTCGGTGACTGTTGCCCGATGCAACTTCGATTTTAGTATCGTTAAAAACATAGACTTTTCTAATTGTTCTATAAAAAGGTAATATTAAGCCACCACGTGTCTTACATTTGTTCGTGAACACATTTGCTTCGTGCTTCGGTCTTCCAACTTTATTCCTCTCCCAAAATTCGATTGTCAATCAGCCGGGTTTTACCAAACTTCACGGCGACCGCCGCGAGTGCCTGATGTTCAACTTTCTTGATTTCAGTCAAGCTTGGAAAATCGTAAATATCCACGTAATCAATCTCGGCCAGCGGCATTTCTTTTATTTTGTCGGCAATAATGGAAACGAGTTTCTGAACCGCTGTTTCGCCTGCCAAAAACGCTTTTTCGCCCTCTGCAAGGGCTTGATTAAGGATTGTAGCCTGTTTTCTTTCTTCCTCGTTAAGGTAGGTGTTTCTTGAACTCATGGCCAGCCCGTCCTCCTCACGCGCGATCGGGCAAACCACCAATTCGATATCTTGATGCGTATCACGAACCATTTTCATCAGGACGGCAGCTTGTTGAGCATCTTTTTGCCCAAAGTAGGCTTTGTCGGGTTTCACGATGTTAAAAAGCATATTCACCACCGTGGTCACGCCTTTAAAATGGGTAGGACGCGAAGCACCGCAAAGCACGCGTGTGATATTGCCCTCCACTTCCACGAAAGTAGCACTGCCTTCCGGGTACATTTCCGTTACCGAAGGATAAAAAACCACATCGCCACCGGCACCCACGGCAAGCGCCGTGTCACGCTTAATGTCACGAGGATAGGTTTCGTAATCTTCGTTAGGAGCAAACTGCGTAGGGTTTACAAAATCGCTTACAACTACCACGTCGTTCTCAGCTTTAGCACGTCTGATAAGCGACAGATGCCCTTCGTGCAGAAACCCCATGGTAGGGACCAATCCAACGGTTTTGTTTTTCGTGCGTTGAGCTTTCAAGTAGTTCCGAAGTTCAGAAATCGTTGTGATGATCATTGCCCTTGTTACTTATAGGTATACTCCTCGGAAGGGAAATCACCGCTTTGCACTTCGTGGATGTAATTTTTTACGGCAGAAGTGATTATGCTGTTCAGGTCGGCGTATTGTTTTACAAATTTCGGAACAAAATCGTTGTACATTCCCAACATATCTTGCAGTACCAATACTTGTCCGTCACAATATCTCCCGGCACCAATACCGATGGTTGGGATGAAAAGCCGCTCAGAAATCTCTTTTGCCAGTGTTTCGGGTATCCCTTCCAACACGATAGAGAAAACACCAGCATCTTGCAGTGCCAAGGCATCATCCAAGATTCGTTTTGCATTTTCTTCATCGCGACCCTGCACTTTGAAACCTCCAAAAGCATTTACCGACTGTGGTGTAAGTCCCAAGTGCCCCATCACGGGAATTTGAGCATCAATTATGGCTTTTACTTGGTCGATAATGCTGCATCCACCTTCCAGTTTTACCGCTTCGGCGCCACCTTCTTTTACTATTCGCCCGGCATTTCTAATAGTATCTTCTACCGAAACGTGGTAAGAGAGGAAAGGCATATCGCTCACTATCAGGGCATGCGTGTTGGCATTTGCATTGGCTTGAACAATCATTTTAGTGTGGTAAATAATATCATCCACCGTAACGGGCAGCGTTGAGTCGTGTCCTTGCATGGTCATTGCCAACGAATCACCAATGAGAATGGAATCGACTCCGGCGTCAATAACCAGCTTGGCCATTGAATAATCGTAAGCCGTGAGCATGGTAATTTTTCTACCTTCGTTTTTGAATTCTTGATACGTTTTTACCGTTACTTTCTTCTTCATATTATCTATTTTTGTTATTCATCAAAAATGTTTTTTAGACGAAAATCGTCTATCATACGCATCGTTTCTTTGCCTAAGACCTTATACACTTCGGTTAATCCCGGTAACTCTTCGGCAAGGATTTCAAGGTGTTTTCTTACCGTTTGGACGTCGCCACGCTTGATAGGTCCGGTCAAAGCCTCTTTGGGCCCCTTCCCCTCCAAGTTTTGTAACACGCTTGCCATCAGTGTATTCGCGGCAGGATTTAGAACGTGGCTTGAAATTCTAGCCAACTCGAAAAGCTGGTTGGATGCATGCACCAATGTGACCAAATAATTCGAGATCATGCATGCCCCGGCGTGATAAGCCGCTTTTTGTTCCTTTTTAATTTCTGCAAATGTAAGGCTTTTATCTTCAAAAACCTGCTTTATTCCTAACAAGTCACCTTGCTCACCTTCCAAAAAGAACGTTGTTTTGCTAAGCATTTTCACGGCTTGCTCAACCGTGCTGAAAGCCAACAGCGGATGTGCAGAGCAGGTTTCATGTCCTTGTTTTTTAAGCGAAATCAGCACGTCGGATGTTTTTAGCCCACTCGCGTGTATAAAGGTCTTTTTTTCGTGAATGTTTAATTCGGCAACCTGATTAGCCACGCTTTCTATCGCGTCGTCGTTGGTGGTAATCCAGATGAATCGACTTTCGTTTACCATCTCTTCAAGCCGGGTGTAAGCCTTGGAAGAGGTGAGCAGCGCGGCTGTTTCAGCACTTTTAAATGTTCTACTAAAATACCCGCGGATAGCTATCCCGTTCTCTTTGAAAAAAACGCCCAAAGAAGTTCCCACATTCCCGGCACCGATAAATGAGGTCATTTTTTTAATCCTTTATTATTTAAACCTGTAGTTCTGTGAAATGATAAAGTATAAGTTCAAATAATTTAATTTCACAGATTATTAGTGCAAAGATAATCCTTCCATGATGAACTTCTCGAAAAAAGAAAAAAGAAAGCACATTGATACTTGAATTGGTTTGGGCTATCTCGACGCGGATGTCGCTTACTATCTTGTAAATGGAAACGCTCGATGGCTTCACCAAAGATAGTTGCCGTTCCCCCACGTCAAAAGGGATTCGCTCACTTTTCTTTTCATGGTCTGTTCCTGATATAATTTCCTCTATTATTTGGCAAATTATTTGAACAAAAGCACCAATAAGTTCCGAAAAATCAAAATATTTTGATTTTTCGGAACTTATTAATCACCTCTGGCAATTTATGTCTAGCTGTTAATTACGCGACTTACGCATTTCCGAATATTTTGGTTTCAGACACAAAAAATGAAATTAATGGAGAACAATTTCGCAATATCAAAAAATACACGTACATTTGTACATACATGAAGATTCATGGGATGAGATTATTCCTCGCCACGGCATAATCCAAGTAAACTTGTCTTCTGCTCGTTTGGCTTAACGGAATAGTTCACTGAAGTTAGACTATTCCTCGCCATGGCCTTGTCCAAGCAAGCTTGTCCAATGCTCATTTGGCTTAACGGAATAGTTCCATACACTAAAACAAAAAAGGTAAATCGTATGAAAGTAATAACTACACGGGAAATTGTCAGGGAGACCAAAAAATATTTTGAGCTGGCAGAGAAAGAACGAGTCGCTGTCAAGAGGGGTAAAAAATATGTGAATCTAATCGTCACAAATGATCCAGATACGAAATTCGTTAGTGAGGCTTGGATTAAAGAATTTATGAGCATTCCACCTGAATATAGAACCAATCCTTTCGAGGTCAGTCCATCAGGTGATTTGTTTTTTGCTGACAGGCGTAATATCGAGCATATTGATAAAGCCTTAGCAGGTCAAACAAAAAGGCTATCTAAAGAAGAAAGAGAAGAATTATTTACCCCATGAAATCACCAGACACAAGATACATAATTGAATATAAGGAGCAATTTATAAAGGATGTCTTGAACCACAAAAAAGCGGGAAGAAATACAATTCTCATGAAAGTCAATTCCCTTGTAAATGAATTAGAAAAGCATCCCACCTTCGGAACAGGTAAACCTGAAGCCTTAAAAGGAAACAGAAAGGGACAATGGTCAAGACGTATAACAAAAGGACACCGACTAACCTACGAAATACACGAAGACCTTAAAACCGTGTTAATCATCAGCGCATCGGGACATTATGGAGCAAGATGAACACAACAGCTTACTAACTGCCGACATCATGATGTTTTACCGTGGGTAATTGAATTTGGTACTTAACGGCAACAAATCGTATCAGCATCACGGAAGAAGCCGAAATAATGTTAATCAAAGCACGGTTCATATCGAGCCAATAACATAACGCAAACACGAGACCTCCGATAATACAAGCTACCGCGTATATATCCCTACGCAATATGAGGGGTACTTCGTTAATTAAAACATCTCTAATTAAGCCCCCAACCGAGCCTGTGATCATACCCATGATAATGGCTACCCAAAACGGGTAATTCGCGTCTAAGGTTTTTTCTATCCCCACCACTACAAACAGGCCGAGACCTATGGTGTCGAATAGAAACAGGGTTTTATTCAACTTGAAAATTAATTTTTTAAGAAAAACAAACGACAGCAAGGCAACTGCGGTAACGATTAAATAGGAGCTGTTTAACATCCAGAATGGCGTTACATCTAACAATAAATCACGCGTTGTCCCGCCACCAATAGCCGTGACCAGCCCAACGACATACGCTCCAAACCAATCGAACTCTTTTTCGGCCGCTAACCGTATTCCGCTTAAAGCGAATGCAAAAGTTCCAATATGGTCCAGCAGTATGACAAAATTTTCTCTAATATATTCTGATACAATTTCAAATATTCCTCCAAGCATATGACATCAATTTATGGTCTGTAACCCCTTGTTTTAATTTCAACAGATTATCAGTGCAAAGATAATCCTTTAATTGATAAAGCTTTGATAGGAGGAATAAAAGGTTACACGAAGAAGCATAGGGTTATTTTGTTCGCTTAATCCATTCTTTCGCGATGGTGGCGTCGTACCCCATCTTTTTAGCCTGAAGAAAGTCCCCGCGAGCCGCCAACTTATCAAACTGCTCCAAGCGCAAACGGCCGCGCAAAATGTAAAAATAGGGGTTGTCCTTTTGTGAACTCCATGCCGCTTGCAAGTCAGCAGCCGCCCGTGAAAGCCGGTCGGTGTTCAGGTAACACTCTGCCCGGTTCATGTAAAAGATGGGGTTCGGATCCTGCGCGGTTTCCAACAGGTGGGTATAAATTTCACCGGCAGCCTCCCAGTTGTCGTCCAGCTTAAAGAGCAACGACTCACACAACTTCGTGTACATATTGTCCGGATCAATCTCTTTCGCGGAGTTGAAATCGGCCTCGGCACTTGTTCGGTTGCTCTTATCCAGAAACAATAAACCCCGGCGGTAATAGGCCTCCACGTCGTCCGGGTGGTGACGAATGATGGCATCATAATCCTCCATCGCCTCATCGAAACGGTCCATATCGCATAACAGGGAGGCACGGTGATGCAGCACCACCTCGGGCATCGGGTTGTTACCCAGGGAAGCGGTGAACGAGATATACGCATCGTCAAGCAGTCCCAGCTGTCGCTGCAAGATACCCAGGTTCAATAGCAGCACGGGGTTGTGCTCGTTTGCGGGTTCCATCGCCATGGCCCGCTGTAAGGCGTAAGCCGCGCTATCCAGCTTGTTCGCCTCGATATAGTCGGCCGATTGGCTAACCCACCCCATGTAATCGGGTGTTTGCGCCACCAAAAAGAACGAACAAAGGAATAGAAATAGCGTAAGTAAAGTTTTCATTTCTTTTTTTGATTGGTCTCCCTTGCAAAAGTACATGAAAAGACCATTTTGAACAAACAGATGAAATAATATACGGAAGGCGTTTGAAAACCAATGAGCGTTTATTAAGCAGATATTGAAGCCGCTAAAACTCAGAATTGAAGTGGAAGCGGATGTTCTTGAAATCCTGTTGCGCCATCATCAAGATGTAGTTCGATTCCGCGAGGAAGACATCCCGCCCCTCCTTATCGAGCGCCATGTACTGGTGCTTTCGCTGCTTGAATTCCTCCAGTTGTGCCGCATCATCACTCTCGATCCAACAGGCTTTATAGAGGTTGATGGGTTCCCACCGGCACTGCGCCCCGTACTCGTGCAGCAACCGGTACTCGATCACCTCGAACTGGAGCTGACCGACCGTCCCAATCACCTTCCTGCCATTGAACTGGTTGGTGAAGAGCTGGGCGACCCCCTCGTCCATCAGTTGCTCTACCCCCTTGTGGAGCTGCTTTGCCTTCATGGGATCGGCGTTCTCGATGTACTTGAACATCTCGGGCGAGAAGCTGGGCAACCCTTTAAAGTGGAGCAACTCACCCGAGGTGAGCGTGTCGCCGATCTTGAAATTACCGTTATCGGGCAACCCCACGATATCGCCCGCGAACGCCTCGTCCAGGATCTCCTTTTTCTGCGCCATGAAGGCGGTCGGCGACGAGAACCTCATCGTGCGGTCAAGCCGCGCGTGCCGGTAGTTCACATTCCGCTCGAACTTGCCGGAGCAGACTTTCAGAAAAGCGATGCGGGAGCGGTGATTGGGGTCCATGTTCGCGTGAATCTTGAAGATGAAGCCGCTGAACTCCTCCTCGTAAGGGTCTACCGTACGCTCGATGGCCTGCACGGGACGAGGCGAAGGGGCGATCTCGATGAAGCAGTCCAGCAACTCCTTTACACCGAAGTTGTTCAACGCGGAGCCGAAAAAGACCGGCGCCAACCTGCCCGCGAGGTACTCCTCACGATCGAATGCGGGGTACACTCCGGTAATCAACTCCAAGTCGTCGCGTAGCCTCTTCGCTAGCGCACCGCCAATATGCTGTTCCAGCTCCGGCCCGTTCACATCCAGCCGAATCGACTCGGTGACCCGCTGCTTGCTCGGCTGATAGAGATCCAGGCTATCGCGGTAAAGGTTGTACACCCCCTTGAATCGCTCCCCCATATCGATAGGCCAGCTCAAAGGTCGAACGGTAATCTGCAACTCCTCCTCCAGCTCGTCGAGGATTTCAAACGGATCACGCCCCTCGCGGTCCAGCTTGTTCACGAAAATCATCACCGGAGTGTGGCGCATCCTGCAAACCTCCATCAGCTTGCGGGTTTGGGTCTCCACCCCTTTCGCCACGTCCACCACCACGATCACGCTATCCACCGCCGTGAGGGTACGGTAGGTATCCTCTGCGAAATCCTGGTGACCGGGCGTATCCAATATGTTTATCTTATGGTCGTTATACTCGAATCCCATCACCGAAGTGGCGACCGAGATACCGCGCTGTTTCTCGATCTCCATCCAGTCGGACGTGGCCGTCTTCCTGATCTTATTCGACTTCACGGCACCCGCCACGTGAATGGCACCACCAAAAAGCAACAACTTCTCGGTGAGCGTGGTCTTTCCCGCGTCGGGGTGGCTAATCACTGCGAACGTGCGTCGCCGCCGAATCTCTTCTTTTTCTGTCATCTATTTCTATTCTTGTCTTCCTTGTAATCCCTCGTATTTCCGCTTCTCCCGTTTATTCTATCCTTAATATTTCTTTCATCACGCGATACTTGCCCATGAAAAACCCTGAAAGTTACTTCTTGCTACCCATGATATTCCAATGATATTCCATGCGACTGAATCGCTTGAATGCAGCGCCCCAACGCATCCTCCCACGTGGGGATAACCACGTTGAACGCCGCACGAATCTTGGCGTGATCCAGCACGCTATACGTAGGGCGCACCGCGGCCGCTCCGTACTCCTCCGATGAAACGGGCAGCAGCTCGCACCCGGTTAGGCCTGCCAGCCGCTGGATCGCTCGGACAAAGTCGAACCAAGTAACCGCCCCCACGTTAGAAAAGTGATACAGCCCCGTTTTCCACGTCTGCTCCTCCTCAGCACGTTGCAAGATATAAAGGATCATCTCCGCCAGGTCGACCGCGTAAGTGGGGCTACCCGTTTGGTCGTTCACCACGGTAAGGCTCTCCCGCTCACCCATCAGCCGGATCATCGTCTTCACGAAGTTGGAGCCAAATTCCGAAAAGAGCCAAGCGGTACGCAGGATAATCCAGTCGCCCCCCACCGCTTGCAGGGCCTCCTCCCCTTGCAACTTCGATTCGCCGTAAACCGAGAGCGGCCGCGGCTTTACCGCCTCCGTGTAGGGAACGTCCGAGTGACCGTCGAACACGAAATCGGTCGACAGGTGAATTAACCTCACGGCGTGTTCCCTGGTCACCAGCGCCAGGTTCCGCACCGCCTCCTCGTTCACGGCGAACGCACGTTCGGGCTCCGCCTCGGCCTTGTCTACCGCCGTGTAGGCCGCCCCGTTCACGATGTACTGAATATGGTAACGGGTCACGTAATCGTCTACCTGCTCCTTATCGGTGATATCCAAGCTATCCACGTCCGTGAAAAAAAAGCGGAAGGGGAGGTTCACCCTCTCGCTCACGCTCTTCAACGCGCACCCCAACTGCCCGTACGCGCCGGTTACCAGCACGTTCTTCTGCACCAACCCGTAAAAGACCGGTCGGGGGAGAACAACCTGATCAGTTCCCCCCAGGTGCTTGCTCATACCCGTGAAAATAGCCATACTTCCTTGTTATTGAACGGTGTTATATTTCTCCGAGAGCAACCTCAACAGCTTGGTTATCTGGTCGACCGACGCTTGGGTCTCCCACGAGATCTCCTTTTGCTGCACCTTGAGCAGCAGGTAACCGTATAGCGCCGTAAAGCAGGTCTCCAGCTCGGGCATCTCCGGGTCGGTCCCCTTTGCCCGAAGCGCAACGATATGGGGTAGCGTGTTGTAGTACGTGGCGATATATTCCGATTCCGCAGGGTCTTTCAATAACCGCAAATGAGTATCGGTTAAGTCGATGATAATATTCTTGTTGATCTGGAGGTGTCCCTTCTCCTGCACCCCCTCCGATTGCATCATCATGATCAATCCCTCGTACCAATCCCTGGCCTCCTTTCGCTCCTCCGGCGAATGGTACACCGGGTTCACGAGCGACTGCTCGACCTTGTCGATATCCAGCCCGTACGCGCGCAAGAGATCCTCCACCTGCCACATGAACAGCAGGTACTCCGCGATATTGTCTCGTGTAGGTCGTACTGACAAAATATTGTAATTTAGCCACAAAATTACAACATTATGCCCAAGAACCGTGCCATCGAGGTGAATAATTTTCCCTTACCGACAATGCGATACCAGGACTTTCTCACCGCATTTGCCCCCACTTTACATTTTTTCGGCTATTTTTGTAACTATAAAAGGCAAAGGGATGGTTACATGGCATATCATTGAGTCGGGTTACTTCCTCGGTGATGGCGGGGTGATGTTTGGCTCGATTCCCAAAAGGTACTGGTCGGCCAAGTACAAGGTCGATAATCACAACATGTGCGTGATGGCACTCCGGTGTTTATTTATCGATACCGGTGGGCGGCGGATTCTCGTGGACGCGGGGATAGGTAACAAGCACGATCACCGGTTAAAGTTCTACCAGCCCCACGACCAGAAAGATGTCGCACAAGCCATTCGCGAGATAGGG